>Ga0302215_10000671_pt1 | contig 25016 bp, 14 predicted proteins | sample II_Fen_N3_1_FD_194580 | JGI IMG/M metagenome (GOLD analysis project Ga0302215, IMG submission 194580) | Peat permafrost microbial communities from Stordalen Mire near Abisko, Sweden - II_Fen_N3_1 | ecosystem: Environmental > Terrestrial > Soil > Wetlands > Permafrost | place: Sweden: Abisko... | reverse complement strand
TTCCACTGTATTTTGCCGTAAAAGTATGTACTCCTACCGGTAACGAACTAGCCGTAAACACTCCATTACCCGCATTATCAACCGGGAAGATACCCACAATGGTATCGTTGTGCAAAACAACGAATGAACCTGTTGGTTGCTCAGTAGCAGTTCCTGTTTTCTGAACAGAGATATTTAATAATACGGTGTCACCCAGGTTTGCCTGAGGCGATGAAACCGAAAGACTCACCGAAGTTGAAGCAGAACGGGTTTGTGCAGCAATGCGATACAGCTTAGCACCATGTGTTTTTACCAGTGGTGCAAACTGAGTTCCGGTAAATGTTCCACTGTCTTTTTTTGCCCATAAATCACGAACCAGGCAGTTACCCGAGAAGCCAAGACTTGTCAAATCAACCGGCACGGATGCTGTCGAACTGTTAGCCGGATCTTGCGTAAAGGCCATAAATTCAACAGTCACACCATTGGCAGCAGTAAGTACCTCGTCGTCGAAACCGCAGAACGATTTGAAGGTAGTATATCCGGCAGGTAAGGTAAACTGAATAGTTGAGTAAGAGTTCAATCCAAACCCATTGGTATAGGTTTTACCGTTTACGGTCAATGTTCCGTTGTTCAAACTCTTATTGGTATGTACCACATCCCAGCCACTGGTAGCACTTACCGGGGTAAGTGTTGTTAGTTTCAATGAATCGCCATTGGCTTTATAAATAGTTGGATTAATCCAGTCGGCATGATCGTAATTGTAATTATCGCCTGCATCGGTTACTACCAAATAGAGCTTTGTGGCTCCGGTAATATCAGCCGTAAGATTTTTCCCGGCACGTTGGTAAGTCCGGCTGATAAGTCCGGTGTTGGCAATGGCTTTGTTCACATCCACATTGCGAAGCGTTGGGTCTTGTGCTGCCACTACAAATTCCACTGTAGCACCACCACTCTGGCTTGTTCCGCCATTATCCAATCCGGCAAAAGCCTTAAAGCGGGTGTATCCGGCAGGTATCGGGAAAAATATTACCGATTTAGCATGTGTTCCTATGCCGTTTGTGTAAGTAACTCCTTTTACGTTGAGCGTTCCACCCGAAATGCTTTTATTCTTCACCACTGTACCCCAACCGGCAGTAGCATTAAGCCATGTCAGATCAGTTAGCTTCAACGAATCGCCATTGGCTTTATATAAGGTGGGGTTTATCCAGTCAGAATGATCGTTGGTATAGCCGTCGCCACCATCGTTTACTATCAGGTACAACGAAGTACTTTCCTGTGGAATGGCAATATCAATGTTTACACCATAATTATCTGTCAGACGCGAAACAGTTCCACTGCGGTAAAGCAGGTTTTTTGTTGAAATAAAACCATCGCCACCGTTGTTGAACAAAGCCACAAACTTATCACCGTTGTTCGGATCATCGGCCGTCCAGGCTATCTGATCGTTCTGGTTAAACCATTGTTTGTTGTTTACGGCTGTTTTATGCATAGCAAGCACCTCGTCATTGGTTATCAATGCCCGAGTAAAAGCAGTATTATCGGGCAAATTACCTCCAAACATCAACGGCGATTTGAAAATGCTCCAAAGCGTCATCAAGGTATATTGTTCGTCCTGTGTAAAGAGCGTTTGACGATCTACTCCGCGTTCGCCCCTAATGGCAATATGTCCCAGCGGAAGCATATCTGCATCGGGCCATGTTCCGGGAGCAATATAAGGCACCCATTTATTACAAACAGTAAACGAGTAGTTTAGCTGACTCCAGTTATCCCAAAAATCGTCCACTGTGCGCCACATATTGGCATGAGTCTTAGCATGGTCGTAATTAGCCACCGGTGTTTCGCCCGGCGACATGCTCAATACTATCGGACGTCCACACTGATCAATGGCATTGCGAAGCATGGTAATTTCGTCGGTATGATACGGACGTGAAAGGTCATCGCATTTTACAAAGTCGACACCCCACGAAGCATACAAGTTAAAGATGGAATTGTAATATTCCTGTGCTCCTGCTTTGGGCAATACGGTGTAGTTATCCTGCAACCAGGTACACTGATCGGCAGTAGTATAAATATCGGCAGCAGTTTTACCACCACCATCTTTAATAGCCAAATTATTGGTTACAGCTATTTTTGGAACGCCACGCATAATGTGGATTCCAAATTTCAGCCCCTTGCTATGCACATAGTCGGCCAGAGGTTTAAAACCTGCCCCATTAGCAGCCGACGGAAAACGGGTTGGCGAAGGCATATAGCGTCCGTACTGATCGTAGATAAAAGTAGAAGTGGCGTAAGAGTTATAAGTGCCGGTGGTTTGATTATCGATATACCAGCGGATATCAACAACAATATATTCCCAACCGTATTGCTTGAGGTTGGCAGCCATATAGTCGGCATTGGCTTTTACTTCGGCTTCTTTTACCGAAGGACCATAACAGTCCCAACTGTTCCAACCCATTGGAGGAGTGAGTGCCCAGGTTTGAAATTTTAGTTCTTTGCCTGTTTGGGCCGAGATATTCAAGAAAACAGAAATTAAAAGAAATGGTAGAAATATTTTTTTCATAACAGTTGATTTTATACGTTTCAAATATATATTTATTTTATATTTTGAAGGTTTTCAATCTAGTTGAAATGCAACACATAATTTAGATTATAGTCATTAAATAGATTAAAGTAAATTGAATCAGCAATAAGTTTAATAAGCCATCGATTCCTGATATTGAGTTGGAGTAACGCCAAACTCACGTTTGAAGCAGCGGCTAAAATATTTAGAATCATTAAATCCAACCGCAAATGCCACATCAGCAATATTACTATCTTTTGTCAACAGTTGAACAGAACGTTTAATTCTAACCGAACGTATAAATTCGCAAGGTGACAACCCAACAACCGATTTTAGTTTTCGGTAGAGTGATGCTTTCGATACATTCATCTCATTGGCAAACTGATCAAAACTCAGATTGCCATCAGAAATTTTAGTCTCTAGTTTCTCAAGTGCCTTTTCCAGAAAAAGTTGATCATTACTTTGGGTATTTATCGCTTTTCGTTTCATCGATTCGCGATATTTCTTTGGAGACACACCCACTTCGTTCCGAAAACAGCGGCTAAAATACCGAGGGTCATTAAAACCAATTTGATAAGCAACCTCAGAGATATTCAGAGAATTATTCAACAGCAATTCCTGAGCAATTTGGATTCTATACGAAAGAACTAATTTACACGGAGTTAAGCCTGTAAAATAATATATTTTTCGACGAAAAGTTGATTCAGAGACTTTCATTTCTGCAGCAAATTTCCCGAAATCAAATGACTCATATGCGATTTTTTTTTGTACGATACTTATCACATTTTCTAAAAAAACACTTTCACCTTTTTTTGCGTCCGACCTTCCCGATTCTTCACTTATTACAGCAGAAAAGTCTTCTAAAACTAAATCACCGCTTTTAAAAATCTTTTTGATAAGTTTGGAATCAAAATTGCCATGAATATCAGATATATCCAAAAGGTTATATGTATTAATTGGTATCATTTAATATAAAGTTTTTAAATTATTTATTGTCAACTATATCTTCGGCAGAACTTATATACTCTACCTTCCCCACAAACAAACCTTCATAAACTTTGGCAAAGTCAGAAAATTTCATGTACCCGGGTTTAATCATTTTACCTGAGATTTCTTTTCCATTTATCATTAAGTTTTCAAACGTGATATTTTTTATCTCACGGTCGGCAGAATAGCCTTCTATAATAGATATGTCAGCATTCTTACCGTTGTAACTTATGTTTTTAAACAATACATTTTCAATTCCACGACCTGGAGCCTGAGCATATTTCTTATTGAAAGTGACCCGCAAATTAAATAACTGACCCCGCTCAAAATCCTCTACCCGAACATTCTCAAAACGAATATTTCGAGCCAGATTTTCATCAGAAACATTGATAGCCATACAGCCCTGATAGTTGATTTGAGGCTCGTCGTGATTTAGAATATCAATATTATTGAATGTAATATTTTCCAGCACTTCAGACTTTCCGGGTTCCGGGTTTCCGTGTGTACCTATCATAATAGGATGTGCGACATCGGCCCAGAGCGTAGAGTTTTGAACGATCACATTCCGACAATCACCATAATAATCCCAACGGTGACCGTAAAGGGCTATACAATCGTCGGACGTACGCATAAAAACCTTATCAATCAACACATCCGAGCAACTCATCAAATCAACTCCGTCAGCCCACCCTTTTGCACTAAACGAACGTATTCCTTTTATTTTCAGTTTAGTTGATTGTCCGCAAAAAATGGTATAATGGGTGGGATTAATGAAAATCAAATCCTCGATCGTAACGTTGGTCGAGTTGGTAATTTCCACACCACGTTGCCCATGATACAAAATCCCTCTACCGTATATCTTCACGTTATTTACCTTGTTACAAACAACCTTACCAATAAGCACTGCACCTGCCTCAAGGTATAGACTTTTATTACTTTGCATGTAGAGACTATCTATTTTATGAACTCCGGCTTTCAGATATACCACATTGGTATCTGTTGGACTGGGTCTGTTTGTTTCCAACCCATTGGCTAGAATTTGCAGGTTATGGAAAATGTCACCATTTATTTCCACCGAAACATTTGTCGGTTTTGTAAGAGTGAATCTGATTGTATTTCCACTTAATCTATGAGCAATATTAAAAGAAAGTGGCCGAATTCGCACTGATTTGATTTTTTGAGAATTACTGGTAACGGCTACCTCAACAGCTCCGTCAAATTCAAAGTTAACCATTGACGATTTCTGAACCTTGTGTGCATCCACCTGCACTTCATACTCATACAAATCTTTCCAGACTCCACCCGGGAAGCGTACTTTTACCGTAAAATCATTGTTATGAGGAAGATCATTACAGACCGGATAAGTAATTATTCTTTGTGCATTTAAGCCGATAACATAACAAAAAAACAATACTAAAACGAAAACTTTTTGCATACTGGAATGTGTTATTTGTTCCCTAAATAATAGGGTAAGACGCTTTAATGACAACAGTTCAGCCGAACATTAAAACTATTACATAAAATGTATATTGAAAATTTTATCTATTTCACAATCAACTTATTTTGTTGTCGATTGAAGTGTTGATCGGTAGTTTCAACGATATAAACACCTTGAGTTAAACGACTTATATCAACCGACTCATTCGACGAATTTATTTTCTTTTGAATGAGTAGTTTTCCCATGGTGTCATATATCTGTAATTCCGAATTTTCGGCATCTAAAAAATGAATTTCTCCTTTAGCCGGATTAGGATAAAACAAGTTCGAATTTACCTTTACTTCATCAATGGCTGTTAGTGTCATAGCTGCTTTCACCTGATCGTTGGTCATAGCATAGTTATAGAATCTGAAATCATCTATATTTCCCTTGAAAAATGGATCTGCTGCCCATTGAGACTTGCCGATATAGTTAGTTGTTGTAGCACCCAAATCATAAGGTCTGTTTGTGAATGAAAGACCTGTTCCAACAAGAACACCATTTAAGTAGATGCATACTTTATTAGCACCAAGAGTTACTGTAACAAAACTCCATGTTTTAATAGGTAATGCAGTTGAAGATACAATAGTTTGTGTGGCACCATTCGGATTTTTTAATTCAAATCCCATTTTACCAGTACCATTTGATGTTGACAAAAACATATATGCACTAGTACTTGAACCAAAATCAAAAATTCTAGCCTGAGTAGCAATTGTATCAGCATAAACCCATGTAGATATTGTAAATTCACTTAAGCGCTCAATGGAACCATTAGGAACCTTCACGTAATCATCTACACCATCCAATCTAATACTATTACTATTTTTGCCTGCTGCAGGCACAGCGCCACCATATATATAAGCAGTCATAGAATTTCCACTTGCATCTGCAGCAAAATAGCCGGTTTTAGTTTCATTAAACTTATACCAAGGTAATTTACTTGTTACAGGATTCACAACATATTTTAGCGTATCCGAAGTAGTGGTTGCACCCTGTTTATCATAGGCTATTACATAAAGTGAATAATTTCCTTCCAGCTGTGCCGATAGACTATAGGTGAATGGAGATGCTTTGGCAGTATAAATGAGTGTACCATTGAGATAAACCTCAGCTTTATCCAAAAGTCCATCCAAATCGTAAGCCGTTCCGGCTATTGTTACGTTAGCAGGTGTTACATAAGGAGTTGCTCCTGCAATGGGTGAAGTTACTTTGACAACAGGTCGGATATTTCCCTGACTTACTTTAGCCTTATCAAAAACAGCAGTAGTAATAGCGTTTATATTTTTGCTTGAGACACATAAACCGGCATAAACCAAACGTGACATTTTAATAGTTTTTCTACCCACTTCTGTCCAATTCACTCTATCAGACGAAACTGTAGCAATGAATGTGCTACCAGAACGAGAAAGTCGTAACCAATATGGAAAAGTATTGATCGAAGCATTTGTAGCAAAATTAGTGGCAGATAAACTAGTACTGTCGCGCGAGTTAAGCACAACATCTTGAGCGGCAGATAAACTTAGAAAGATATTGGCTGAATTTTGCTCCAGATTTTCACGTATCATAAGTCCTGCCTGACAAAGTGTATTCACTTCATCCAAACTTGTAATTTGTGTTTCGATAGAGCCATCATCCACCAGTTTCTGATAAGCATACTGACATTGATCTGTAATTCCTTGTACACCTGTACCAGATCCAACAATAGTAAGTGTACTATCTTTTAAAGTCGTTTTACCATAATAAGGTAGTTTGGTAATGGAGCGGGCACTGATATCCATATTCAACCAAGGAAGAATGTAACTTCCCGAATCTGCAGCAAAAGTCAAACCTCCACCACCCGGAGTATCGTAGGTATCAGCATGTACAGCAAGTGTAGGCCAACTTCTTGACCAACTTTGCTGCTCTTGTAACATTTGGTAAAGGCCGACAACCTTATCTCCCTGATTCAACCGACGAGCATAATGGTTATAAATCATTTCCCAGCACGACCCAAGTTTCCCACGTGTTGCCGACCCAAGTGTTGATTCCGTATACCAGGTACAATTCGAACCCATTAAGCGCGAGTAACTGGTATATGGTAAATCATTATATTTCCATGTTCCGCTAACTGAATCACCAATATTGTAACGAGCTACATATTCAGCTCCTTTGCGAAACCGGGAATTATCGTACCCATAGATATCTACGCCCTGATTCCATGCTATTTCGCAAAAGATTCCATATAATCCCATACCACCTGTTGCGTGTCCCTGATCACGACCACTTTCTTCCCATTGACCAATGATGTTAGATCCTGTTGATGGATAATCAGGATAAAGATAATTAATTGCCCGAGTAATATTACCGGTTCCATCTCCGAACTTACAATAGTTAATAGCTTCGTCGAAACCTGTTTTGTTATCGCAAAGAATAGAGATAGCCATCATCGCATTCATATTACAAATGTCCCAGTTTACACGGTAGTTGGTAGCGCAAGCGTCATTATGAGGAGATCCCCAAGCATTTCCAACAATAAAACGTTCATTCATAGGATAAAAAAATACATTCAGCATGTAGCTTTTAAACTTTTCAATGTCAAAGCCCGGATAACCGCGCATCATTTCGGCAGCATTAGCAAATTGATAGCCATCCAGACCGGAAGCTAAATAGCGGTCTGAATTACCCGAGAGAAGAGTATTTATAGATGCCCATGCATTTAATATTGCAACAGCTTTGTCGCCATGTGCTTTATCTCCACTAATTTTATAAATCAAAGCATCTTGATAAGCAGCTGCAACATCGCGGTACATCAAACTGATATTATCGCCCGTACCTCCGCGGATAATAGTGGCTGTGGCACGTGGACCTGCCCAGCCAATTTGAGCTTCCGGGCTTGCCAGCAGGTTAAGCCATGTTGTGTACCAAGGTTCAGCCTTTTCAGCAATTTTCTGGCGCATACGAGCAAAGTCGGATTCACGGTTAAAGATTCCGGGATGTTCAAAAGTTTGAGCCTCTAGTATACCGACAGTACAAAATATAGATAGAATTAGAATGGAAAGAAGTTTTGATGTTTTCATGAGTGATATTTTTCTTGAAATAAGATTATTATCTTGATTAGATCTGTTGCAAATTAAATCGAATTATTTCGATTACTCAGTAATTATTAGGTCATTTATGTACCAACTTATAAAATGGAGCTTTTTGAAGTAATGATTTAGTATTTTATTTGGAAAGTTGATTAAAATTTAGGTTGAAATTGAATAATCAGTTGAAATGTTGATTTCTCAACACCTCAACTGACACTCATTGTTAACTAAACAATTAAAAGAAATTTATTTTATTATTACTTTTTGAATACCTTTATCTGTTTTTATAATATAAACACCCTGATTAAGAGCAACTGTCTTACCTGCTGAATTAGCTATAACCTGCGCTACTTTCAGTCCTTGAACTGAATATACTTCAAAACTTTCAACTCCTGTAACTTTCAGTTTATTATCCACTATTGAAGCTTTCCAGTTTATTGATCTTGAATTAACAACATCTGTTATTCCTGAATTTGTAAAGTTTACCGTATATATATTCGTTGTAGTGCCATCTGCAGAAGTTACTGTTAACGTAGCAGTACCTTTCCCCAATCCATCAAGTGTTACAATTCCTGCTCCACTAACAGTTGCAAAATCCTTAGTTGTAGTTGCACCCACAGTTATAGTTGTAGTTCCTACAGGCACATTCACATTATAAGTGGTAGTAGCAGAATTAAACTCAAGTGAACCTGCGGATAAAGTAATTGCAGATAAAGTAGCATTTTTAAGATAATCAGTTGCACGCGTTACTACGGTCGAAGCAGCCATTCTACCTTTATAGATATTAAACTCTCCTATTGCACCTATGTAATTATTATCATTCAAATATGCCGGACGCCCTAGATAGGCAACTTTTGAACTTACATTAAATAATTTATTTGTAGCAGGCAAAAAAGTTCTACCTTTCAGTACTCCATCTTGAAATAAAATAATTGAATCGTTTGTAACAACCGTTACTACATGATGTACTTTACTATCATTTAATGCTGTTCCAGCGATGGCTGTGGTGTTAGTGCCATTCCATGGTTGGTGATTAGAATTACAACCTATATTACTACTACCAGTAAACATATATAAGAAATCAGTTCCAGGATGATTTAAGGTCTGATTTCCAAAGAAAGAAAAATAACTGGGAGTTGCAGTTGTCTTTACAAATGTTTCCAGAGTAACAATTGGATACTGATTAATGGCAATAGAAGAAGCGGGTAATGAAATATATTGACTATTTCCGCTAACATAGGATGCTCCAGCTGTTGTTGTAAAAACACCATTAGCAATGTCTCCAGCAGCAGCAGTACTCAATGTACCACTAGCAGTACCAGCCACATCTTTTGCAGTACCATCGGTAAATGTATAAGAATGAGTTAATATTGCTACGGAAACATCTTTTCTCCAGTTAATCAAGTATGGCACAGCACCTACAGAATCGACTTTTACAATTATAGTTCCATAATCTCCGGAAACATCATAAGTAGAAGCTCCGACCACAGTTTTGCTTGAGATAGCTGTGGTAGCACCTATAGTCAGTGAAGTTATTCCAATGGGTAATATTACGCCATAATTATAGATACTTGCACTAAATGCTGGAGATAATATTCCTGTATTTACGGTTAATGTAGCTAATTGTGTATTTCTTGCATTGTACCTAGCCTGTACAGTGGCAGCATCCATTACACCGTCATAGATATTGAATTCATGAATCGGTTGTGTAAACAATGCATCATTCCATCCGTCTTTGCCTAAAAAAGATCTACTTGTTGCTAAAGATGATACAGCCGTATTATATGATCCGGCTGCCAAAGTAGTAGACATTTTCAAAACGCCATCGTAATATAATGCTATACTTCCAGCGACCAAGTCAGTAGAGGGGGTTAATACAGCCACATAATGGTGCGTTTCATTGGCACCTGCTTCAGGTCCGGTGGCAAATATAGTATTATTATAACCGGCCTTTGTCAACGCGCCACTAATTTCTGGTTGCAACATTAAACCTTTTGTACCAGCTACAGAGCCTCCAAAATAAGCTAAACAAGACCATTTGTTTGGAGAGTTTTGATCACTACTTGTAGTTATATACGCTTCAATAGTTATAGCAGAATAGTTATTCAATGCTAATGAAGTACTATCAAACGATATATAGCTACCTGCCCCTAAGGTTGAAGTAGATACTGCAAGACTATTATGGTTATAGAAGTAACCGTTTTTCACTTCATAGTCAGTTCCAATAATAGTTCCGTTGGCAGGACTTCCAAGAGCTGTTCCAGCTACATCGGTTACAGTGTTACCAGTCACTGTGCCATCTTCGAAAGTGTAAGAGTGCTTGAGAGTCTGAGCACTTAAGCTAGAAAAAATTAGTAACCCACATCCAACAAGGATGAATTTAGTTTTTTTGAGTAATGTTTTTTTGTTCATAATGTAGATTTTGATAAAGTTATTTATAAAAAGATATAAAAGAGAACTCCAAAGAGTTCCCTCTTATATTTAAGTTTACGTTATTTCACAATCACTTTAGCAACATAGTTATCTACTTTTACAAAGTAAACACCTGCGTTGGTAGTAATTCTATTCACATTTACCAGTTTCAACTGGCGACCGGTAATATCGAATATCGATACTTTTTCGGTGCCGTTTAAGCCTAAAATTCTAATTCCGTCAGATGTAGGAACAACTTGGTAAGGCGAATCTTTGATGGCTTTAACACCGCTGATACCTTCAGCGTAGGCTGCATCTAAAGCAGCATTTGTTGTTGCAACATTCAATACATCAGTTTGAATTTGAGCATCTGTCAGAGCTGTTTTATAAAGTCTGAAATCGTATACTAAGGTTTTGCGCAAGTACACATCTGAAGCGTAGCACGAACGACCAATGAAATTATACAGAGTACCTGTTAAACCGGTTTTGGGAAGTGCAGTACTTGGTAGATTTGTAATATTCCCAACTGCTGCTGGCATTCCATCAAGATAAAGTGTTCCAATTGTACCACTTTGCGTATAGGTCAAATTATGAAATCCACCCAATAAAGCAGCAGAAGCAAAACTTACAGATTGGTTACCGCTTGCTGCAGTATAAAAGCCCGGAGTAATAGTTACGCTTTGATCTTTTAAGGAAGCAATAATATAGCCGTTCTTATCAGTGTTCACATTGGTACTGTTTGAAAAATTCCAAAGAAAATTTCCGTTTTTAGTCAAATCTGTATTCGCTTCATTCACCCGATAATAGCAACTCATAGTAAAATCATTCAGGTTATACAGCACTTTCCCTATTTCAAGCCCCAAGTCGAAGTATCCAACACTATCACCTAAATTTAATACTTTGTATTGTTTGGTCGTCCCAATAGTATTAATTTTAGCACCATTCTTAATTGTACCTGTAAAATGCTTTTCGGCAGCATCAGTCACTGTGGAATCTGTCACAAGAGTAAAATCATGTTTTACAATTAAGTCACTGGTAAATGCACTTCCATCTTTTAAAATAACGGTTGCAGGGAAAGCTTTAGTTACCTTCTGACCATTTTTTGATAAAGTTGCTATCAATGTATCAGTAGCATTATAGTAGTTAGGACGTGTTACTGTACCATCATTTGCTATCAGATTTGGTTTTTGTGATTTCCATGAAATAGAAATTGTATTGTCCAATGTACCTTTAGATGGAAGTGGAATATTACTTACAACAGCCGACAAGTCACCCAAACTAAGTGCTGTCTGTTCCGCAGTTAATTCAGGAAGAATAGCATCTGGATTTTCCAGATAAGCAGCATTTAATTTTGTAATTGAATCTCCTACAGATATGTAGGATAACAGATCCGAAGCAGTTAATGGCACGCTTAGCAACTGAAAATCGTAAATAAGTGTTTTTTTCAAATACACATCACCCGGGTAGCACGACCGTCCCAACCAGTTATATGGAGTTCCCGTAAATCCGGCGCGTGGCAAAGCTATCGCCGGAGTATTAGTCATAGATACGTTTTGAGCCACCTGAGAACCATCAATATAGATGGTTCCTAGCGTACCATCCTGAGTAAATGCAATATGATGCCAACCTCCCTTTGAAGCGTTTGTATTTAATCCTACAGACTGATCTCCTACAGCCCAATAACTAGAGCTACAGTTATTTGACTGATTTTTTAAGCTTCCAATAATATATCCATTCATATCAACAGGGGCATTATTTGAATTTGAGAAATTCCAAATAAAGTTTCCATTAGAGTTCAAGTCGGTATTTGTGTCATCGATGCGGAAGAAAGCACATAAGGTATAATTATTCAATGAATAAATAGCCTTCCCTATTTCTGTTCCCATATCAAAGTAACCTGTTCCATTTCCTAAATCAAGTACATTTACTTTTCCATTGGTTGCTCCACCAATGGTTCGGATACGAGCCTCGTTCATCAATGTAGCAACAAAACCACTGGTTGTTACATCAGTTACCTGAAATGTACCATTATTTTCGCTAATAGAGCTGGTACCAAAATTCCATTGAGCTAATTGTTCCGCTGCTACATTGCGGGCTTTTACGGTCACAACAAAATCTTTTGTCAACGTATAAGTTTTACCGTTAACAGTCTCGCTCAGAGTAGCTGTAAGTTTCACAGTAGCATCGTATTTATCCGGTTGTGTAACAGTACCATCTGTAGCAATCGTTGCAGGTATAGTCGAAGCCCAGCTGATCGTTACACCGGAGGTGGCCAAAGTTGAAGGCAAAGTCAGATTTGAAGTTACATTTGTCAAGTCTCCATCCGCTTTCAGAGAGTTTGCCGTCAATTTATCATATTCATTCATCAATTCAGCAGGCGTTCCTGCAAGAGTTAATACATCGCTACTTCCCAATGCACGGTTGTAAATTCTGAAATCATCAACAGAACCTGCTAATGTTGGATCATTGTATTGTGATTTGGCAATGTAATTTAGAGTAGTCGAAGGTAATAAAGCCGGATAAATAGTCATGGCGGCGTTTGTCCCTACAAGATTTCCATTCATATACAATTTTGCAGTACCTTTTGCAGTAGTTGTATTATACGAATAGGTTACAGCAATGTGTACCCATTGACCTGTAGGAACAGCAGAAGTAGCATCTACTAATTGTTCAGTTCCGCCATTTTTAAAAGTAAAACGTAGCTTTCCTGTAGCGCTAGCAGCTCTCGGACACAAAAACATGTAGTATGAGGTACCTGTTCCAAAATCAAAAATACGCGACCAGGTATTCAAGGTAGTGATATTTACCCATGTGGAAATACTGAAATCTGTAAGACTACTAACTATACCCGCTGGTAAAGTCATATAGTCTGTAGCTGTTGGAAAGTTAATTCCAGTACCAGTTTGACCTGTAGTTACAGTCGGTGCACCTACTAAAGTACCGACCAAGTTATTTCCAGACACATCAGGTACAGTCGTTCCGGACACAGCTTCAAAATCGTAATGTGCAACAAGACCTGTGGTAATGTCAGCTGCAAAAACCGATGTTGCGACAAACATCGATGCGGATAGGAAAAGTAATCTCCCTATCCCTTTCATTTTCGAAAAGTAATTTTTCGTCTTCATGATAAAAACATTTTTTGGTTAGTAATTTAATGATTTAAGTAATCTTTTTGATTGTGCAAATATAGATTGAACAGAGTCTCTCTACTTCCAATTTATATCTGACATAGGAACCATATTATAAAATGGCTCCTATTATCGGCTGTAAAGTGCTCTATTGGCTACTTGAGTATCTAATCTCCTTCAATTGGATTCTATCCATGATGTGTCTTAAACGGTTCTTGACGGAAGTAATCCTGAGCAAAAGTAGTCTCTCCAGGACCTTCCACCGGATCTGATTCTAATGCCAATGATATTTCATTATCGAGTTTTATGAGCTCTACTTGTGGCAGGGAGTAGGTTCTTTTGAGGATGTTATTGTTAACAGCATTCATGTATTTGTGTTTTAATAGAGTATTAGCTTTTGAGAACTTATTTTTCCGGCATTGTTTATTGTTACTACATAAACACCGGGGGTAAACGTAGCTTCAATTATTGTGTTTGAACTTACGAGCAGTTTCGATTGTAATTTCTGACCCAAGCTATTATAAACATTTACAATGGCATCGGAACTCCTGTTTTCGGGGCAATGAATTACGATTTGATTGTTGGCATTTTTATAAATCACAACTGCCGAATTGCTGTCATTGATTGTTGGGGTAGCTGTTGTAGACCCTGCCGATCTGAATATTATACTAAACCGCGTATTGGTGGAACTAATCTCCGAGCCAAAATTATAAGGTATGCCATCCGTTATATCTTGTTCCATGTTCAGTAAATTATCGCGCAGAATAACACGGGTGTCAGTATCAAAATTACTGAATTCGGTAGCTTTCAGTGTAAAGGAATTGGCTGTTCCCGTCGTAAATCCAAAGGGTAATGCCTTATCAGGACTAATACTGTTCAAGCCATTTATAACCAATTGTTCATTGTCCACAACGGTATATATTTCTGGAATTGACGCGCTTCCATTCGACATTTTGGGTGAGTCATACATATCATAACCATCAGAAGCATTGGCATTGAAATAAACGAGAGCTTCATCGTTCTGAGTACCATTCGAGACTTGAAGCCTCAATACCTGTTGTTTGACAGCCGATGGTGCGCGAAACTTATTGTTCGAATTGTCCTGATGCCCACGCATGGCATTGGTAAACGTTAAGGTGGCAGCCGATTTGGTATTTTTCACCCTAACCCAAAAAGCCTGCATAGGTGGAATGTTTGCCGATACAGCCAGTCCGCTTAGTCCTGTGCCAAGCGTACTTGGAATATTGTAAGTATCAAAAGTCCAAGCACTACCTGCCTGATTGCGTGTACGATACCAGTAACTTGGATCAATATCTCCCGATACGAAAGCATCGATATTTACATACGATGGATATGGATTACCAATCAGGTTGAAGCCTTCTTTGGTTTTGCCTGTAGTGCGGGTCAAATTTACCGGAACATCACCTGTAGTCAAACTTCCTGTCGAAGTCGTAAATGTAAATGGCGTAGCTACTGAAGCTGGTAAGGCAATATAACCCCTTCCTTTTTCAAAAGCATCACCGGTATTTACTGTTTTCCAATAAGCGGTTGCCAAGCCTGTAGGGTTTAAGTTGTCCCCGGGTTCGTTGTACTGATAATAGGTATAACCTGCAGGAGCTACTGCATTTGTTAGTGGTGAAGACATATACCAATTGCGAATTGAACTTAGGTTCTGATTAACGGTTGCATTTGTATTAGTCAGAAATCCACCATCCAATAAAGTACCTGTACCATTTGTGGCATCGCTGTTAATGGTTACGGTAGTTGCGGTAGTTGCTGAGTTTAGGGTAAGTTTTGATCCGGCATTTATTGTAAGATTAGTTAATGTTGTTGTTGATAAAGATGATGGAAGATTAACTATCCCTCCTGTATTATTAATTATCAGATTAGATATGCTTGTTGGAAAATAAGTACTCGTATTAAAAGTAGGTGCGGTACTGCCATCAAATTCAATGGTTGCTCCCGCTGTACTGGCTGAAATGCTTGGAGTTTGTGCATAAGGTTTAGCAATGGTAACTGTCGAACCTAACATCAATTTACCAGCTGACCCTAAATTACATTGAAGCACCTTACCTCCACTATTGCTTCCTGCCAGTATATATTTTGCATTGCTTACATCCAAAGTACCATTAATATTATAGTACATATTTCCACCAGATGTATTAAATCCGCCTGCACTTGTACAGTGGAAATATCCATTTGATTGTGTGAGCTTTACAGTTCTACCTGCGTTAACATTCAAAAATCTATTAACCGTTCCACCAGCACCATTTTGAAGAGTGAAAGCAGCAAAACTACCAGTCGAATAATTAATATTGGCATCAATATCAAAAGTAGCAGTGTATCCAGAAGTATTGCCATACCATGGATAACAAGCACCAATATTCACTATTCCCGACCCAGTTACTGTTATTGTATTTCCAGTAGGAAACATAAGTAAAGCAATTGACTCACCAGATGCACCTATGGACGCACCACCTAAGATACCTGTGCTACCCACTGTAACGGTAACAGTATTATTTATCCGCCAATCTTGTGTAGTCGTACCTGCAGTTGTACCACGTAATGTACCGTTAATGGTTACATTGCCATTTGTCACAAGCCCTGTAGCGGCCAATACACCACCAGCATCAATGGTTGTAGCTCCACTTACTGTTGTGCTAAATCCTACTGCTGACAATGTACCTGCAACATGTAAATCATTACAATTTGCAGCTGCAGAAATAACCATTGTATGTCCGGATAAGATACTAACATTATTTGTACTGGCTGGTGCAACTGAAGCTGTCGACCATGTTCCATCGCTACCAAGTGTTTCCCATGAACCGGCAGTACTCCACAAAACAGCAGGGGTTACAGTTGTAGTTATAGTACCTGTAATATTCCTATTATCGCCCGCAATAACAGTAGCAACATTAGCAGCTGTAACAGCTCCACCGGAAACTGTTGCTGGGAAAGTTGCAGAACCACCAGTAGAACCTGTAACTACGACCACTGCAGCAGTATATGATGAACCACCACTAACAGTTACACCAGTTACAACACCATTTGTAACAGTAGCAGAAGCAGTAGCTCCAGAACCAGTTGCTGCTTTTGAACGATAATCGCCAACTATAGGTTCACCTATCAAGTATAAATACTGAACTTCAGCTGCTGATAGTGACTTATTATATATACTAAACTTATGTATTGTACCAGTCCAGGTGTTATCTGTTGTATAACCACTATGTCCAAGATATGCTAAGGTTGTACCCAACATGGCAATGCTATTGCCACTTCCTAAAGTTACTTGTGAATTCAGAATTCCATCTACATAGAAATACATAGTAGTTGAGTTCAAAACAGTAACCAAATGATGCAAACCATTGGAATTAGCTCCTGTACCTCCAATACTTTGTTCAGTACTAGCATTTTTTATTGCAGCACGACTGACTGTTGTATTAAAGACTCCCTGAGCACCTTGTGCATTACCAAAGTAAAAAAGCATTGGGTTTCCTGTTCCCGTATTTGTTGAAGTTTCCCATGCTTCAAATGTTAGCCCACCTGTATAACCATTTAGAGCTAATGCTGATCCTGATAATGAGAGATATCCACCAGTAGTTCCAGAACCTGTCAATTGTAATGCTCTATTTGTTATAGTTGCACTTGTTCCTGAAAGTGTACCATTAACGCCTCCTGAACCAGCTCCATTAACACCAGAAGCAATATCATTAGCGGTTCCATCGGTAAAAGTCCATTGATGCATTAAATTTGCCGTACCAGGATCGGTTTGTGCTTTTACACCCACCAAGCCTAACATCAAAATACATACAAACAAAAGTCTCATTTTGTAGTTTTGTAATTTTTCATTCATATTATATTATTTATTTGATTATATTCAAGGTAAACTATTCTGCATTTTCACCTAAGCCTCAATTTCGACAAAGTAAACTGAAATAAAATTTACGAACTGTCAATTATATGTACAAAAAGGAACCACTTTATAAAATGGTTCCTTTTTAAAATTCATCAGTTTCTGCTCCAGTCTATTTTCATTATGTGGAGAGAGAGCAGAAAATTGAAGCAAATATAAGTGCCACTTGATTAGTTAGTAGTAAAACCCTGAACAAGCAGATTAGAGAAAGTACTTACACTACAATAAACTTGTAGTTTGTACTACCTTAACTTCGTAGAAAATTCTTCACTTACCATTGAAGACATAGCTCACTTAGCATTAAAGACACCTGGCGATTAACAATATTTTAGACAAGAAACATTGATTCTCTGCTATATTAATGGCAATTCAATGTACAAGCCATAGATAAAAATGAGAACTGCAAATAATATAACTATAAAAAAAGTCTTAAAGACATTTTCTGAGTGATCTGAAATATCTTCATAAGAAGTAGAGCAGTTATTATTTACGATTCTCTTTAATTCGGCTGAGCGTTTCTTAAGGTAGATCAATGGGTATATATAAATACATATACATATCTCAAAAACAGAGGTAAACACAACACCTGACAACCGATTTTCGGCTGAGGTTGATAGAGCCAATAGTTTAATTAACAAACAAGCTCCAAAACTAAAAAATAGAGTTCCTTGAATAAAACAAAAGATCACCAAATAATGCGTTGTTCTTACTAAATCCAAAACGCAACTTTGAATACCGTCACTATTTTCAAGGCTACTTTCCAAAGAATCCTTGATTTCCATACTATTTTCCATATTATTACTCTCAACAAATAAAAATTACTAAAACGTTTTTTTCAGCATACAAACTTACGCTCATATTACATCACACATGTATAAATTAGTTAGGTTATTAGTCCCATTTTATAAACTGAACCCCATCTCTGATTTTAATTAAGAAATAGTTAAGTGACAAGTAGTAACTTTTTTCACAAACCACTTAAGTCAACTTTCAAAAAATCATAGAAAATATAAAGCGATGCTAATGAAGGTAGTATTGAGAGGAAAGTGTAAAATAGTAAAACTAAACGGTTAATACCGTTCACACAAAACAAAACCGTTCGCCAGGCTTACCTGGCGAACGGTTAAAGAAATCTCAATATTTATTTCAAAACCTGTAATAGTTTTGTTGTAGTAATCAAAAAGCTGTTTTACTCACGCATCAAAAAGCGTCCGGTTCTGCGTGTACGCTGGCTTAATAAAATATCTCTCTCTAAAGTATATTTATCAACTATTTCGTTATTCAGTCCACGAATTGTGAGTAGTTCCAGTCCATCGTTGTAGGTCACTTTAAAGTCGTTCCCCAACTCATCCAAAGCTCCTGCCAGATAGCGCGTATTATCAACACAAACCGATATACTGATAGCAGAACTTTGTATCAATGCTATTTTCAAGCGGTGTTTGTTCATGACAACAAAGGCTTTAGAAAGACTTTCTTCCAGAACAAAAGAAAAATCGCGCGGACGAATAGTAACCAACACCTGATTTTTACGCAGAATAAACACCGGAACATCAATCGGTTTTTCGGTAACAGCTTTAATCACCGAACCGGCTTCAGTGGGGTTTCCAAACGGACGAACATAAAGTGGAATATGTTTGTTTTCAAGTGGTTTAATCGTTTTCGGGTGAATAATCTGGGCACCGCTAAAAGCTAATTCTACCGCATCAAGGTAAGTCAGTTCAGGAATATGAACCGTATTTTCAAAAATTCTGGGATCGGCATTCAAAATACCCGGTACATCTTTCCAAATAGTCACACTTTCGGCACCTAACAGATTCCCAACTACGGCAGCTGAATAATCTGAACCTTCGCGACCCAGCGTGGTAGGATCACCTTTAATATTTGCTCCAATAAATCCCTGACCTATATATATCCGACTTTTTGTAAAATCAGTGGCCTTCAAAAGGCGAACTTGCGATTCATCCATACGCACGTTTGCTTCTCGGAAATTACTGTCAGTTACGATTAGTCCACGTAAATCCAACCATGAATTATGTAAACCCGATTCTTCCAAAAAAGCTGAAACTATCTTAGTTGAAATCACTTCGCCATACGAAACCAGTCTGTCGTACCAACGATCATAATCGTCTCCCACACCTTCGGAAATATATTTTTTCAGTTCATCGAAAAGCGGTTTTACGGCTTCAACACCATTATCTGGATTCACAAACAACTCGGTTATAATTTCATTGTGATAAGCTTCTACCTCGGCCAGTTTTGAGAGTGAAGCCTGATGATCAGCTTTCATAAAACTGTCAAGCACCACTTCCATGGCGTTTGTAGTTTTACCCATTGCCGACACAACAATAAACAAATTATCACTAACGCCCGATACAATATGAGCAATATTCCGAATTCCTTCTGCCGAGCGCACCGACGCACCCCCGAATTTATAAACCTTCATGTGTTATTTACTATTTTGAAATTTACAACTTTGTTCTCCTGTTATTCAATTCCCTTTACTCCCACCAGCTTATCATACCGTTCGCCCCACGGACGATGATATACATAAATGGTATATTCGTTGCGTGTTTGCCAATAACTACCATCTACACGCCGTGTAGTGGCCTGTTGCTCACCTTTAGGCACAAACCAATACTGATAGTTATAACCACCTTGTTTTAAAAGAATTGTCTGATAATACGATACTGAAGCTGCATCGTATTTCAGCCGATTTACTTCGTTCATAAGGTTGTGGTTAAACTCACCTCCCAGATACAATTGTCCATCGAAAAAAGGATCAGAAGTTGGTAAATTAAAGTGAACCAGCATATAATCAGCTTCGGTATTATCGTCGGTTGCACCTTGTAAATGAATCACAGACTTGCCATTCACATCCATATCCTGAATATACGACTTAGAAGCTAAAATTTTATTGTCGTACAAATAAGCATCATAATGTGGTTGTGTATATTTAATGTTTGCGACACCTTCGCCAGCTGCATATACCGACGAAATATCAAACCGGTGATATTCTGACCCGCCTTCAAATATCAGGGATTTATTATTAATATAACTCAATTTATTGGAAGACATATAGGTGGGCGTTAAACCTGCAACTTCATTGTCAATGCGGTTATTTTGACGAACCACCACTTTCATTTCCGATACCGGATCGCGAACTACATACCCATTCAAAGCAACTTCAAAATCAAGCTGTTGAACTTTTCCGCTTAGCTCAGTATCTGTGTTTCCACGAACAGTCGCACTTACGCTAACACGAGGTTCAACAATTGAAAAACAAGCCTGCGCTATGGGTTTGTCCACCTGATTATCTTCATAAACAATCACCACATAATTCCCCGAAATTTTGAAGTTCATATCATCGTTTGGCAAATTAAACGTGTAATGCGTGTAAAGATAAGTTGTATTGAGCGAGGTCACATAATCAGTTATGTTACTGGTGGTGTAGCCACTCAGATATTCATTGCTATTTATGTCGGATAGAGTCCAGTCGGCATTACAATGCAACACTTTATAGGCGTAAGAATGTGCTCCGTGCGACATTTCGTCGAAACTAATTTGCACTTTATCACTTCCACCCAATTCAATTATTGGAAGCACAAATTTTTTATCCAGAATACCAGTTTGCAGTGTTTGAATTGAAGGTTGGAAAACGCGGGTACGGTAAACTTGCTGAGCCGAAATTGCTAAACAAACAAACACATATAAAACTGTGATTAATTTTCTCATAAAACAACTTGTAAGTTAGTTTAGTAACGTATTTTACCTGAAACACAAATGCAAAGATGTGTTTGGAACAATACAATTTAAGCGTTTACAATTTCTACGCACAAAAATAGGAAATTTACAGGAATAAACTGTTTTGTAAAAGAATTATTGTGAAACCTTGATGTTGAGCCAAATTGAAGTGAAAATTATTTGCTCTGTTTCAGCTACTAAACCCCGAAAAAATTGAGCCTTCACATATTTACAAAAATCAGGATCCTGAGCGATATAAGATATAAAAGAATTATCTATATTTGCATAAAAATATAACAAACTTTTCAATCAACAAAAGAATAAATAATTAAACAGAATTATGGAGAACGAAATTACAGATGTACAAAGCTACAAACTTGATTTTAATGGAAAAGGAAGCACTTTTTTTGGAATAGTTGTGCTAAACTGGCTGCTTACAGTAGTTACATTAAGCTTCTATTATCCGTGGGCTAAAGTAAAACAACTACAGTATTTATACAGCTCCACATCACTTAATGGTGACAACTTTAGCTTTCACGGAACCGGAAAAGAAATGTTTAAAGGCTACATAAAAGCCTTAGGACTTTTCATTTTTATCTATGGTTTAACTTTATTGTCATTCTATCTCGAAGAACCCATTATCGGAGGTATATTTTTCTATTTTGCAATAATATGCATTATTCCGGTTGCAATTCATGGTTCATATCGTTATCGGTTTTCACGCACTTCATGGCGGGGCATTCGTTTTGGATACCGTGGCAACAGAACTGAGCTATTTGTAAGTTATTTCAAATGGATTTTTCTGACTATTATCACCTTAGGCATTTATGCTTCATGGTTGGAAATAGGATTGAGAAAATACTTAATCAGTAATATACGAATAGGTGATGTTGAATTTAAGTACAAAGGAAAAGGTGGCGAGTATTTTTTGTTGAATTTGGTCGGCGGTCTGCTTACCTTGGTAACACTGGGAATTTATTCATTTTGGTTCTATAAAAAGGTCTTTGCATATTATGTTGACAACATGAGTTTATACAAAGAAGGCCGAGAAATAAAATTCAAATCCACGCTTAACGCTTGTGATATTTTCAAAGTTGGAATGGTAAATCTGCTTATTATAATTTTTACACTTGGACTTGGATACGCTTGGGCAGTTACCAGAAGTTTGAATCTGATTTTTAGTAAGATTGAACTAGAAGGTAGCATTGATTTAAATAGTATTCAACAAACCGAAGCAGACTACAACGATGCCACCGGCGAAGACATATCAGACTTTTTGAATATTGATTTAATTTTTTAACCCATAAACTAACGGAGTCAAACCTTTAACTGGTTGACTCCGTTTTTTTTTCCAGCCTATGCTAACCACCGTAACTTACTTTGACGGACTATCATCAGTCCCCAGGCATATTGAACTTTGTCTCGAACATTTACCTGAAACAGTGGTTACTTTTACGCTTGATAACAAGGTTTGGGTAAAGTGGTCGATCAATGAAATTCAAATTGAGCATCTAGGCAATTCGCTGGAAATACGCCATAAAACAGAGCGGTTGGCATTTATAAAAGTAACCGACGAAGCTTTTATCAAAGAGTTGATTAGTTGTTTAAGCAAAACAGGAAAAATTGGTTGGTATTATAAGCTACTTCACATGGGCATGAAAGCCTATATAGTCATTGCAATTTGTATTTTAGCAGGTATTGTTGGTGGCTATCTTGTATTCATTCCATGGATTGCCGAAAAAGCGGTTTTAATTATTCCGGAGAAATACGATGCTGTACTGGCAAATAAATACCTGACTCAGTACATGCCCGATAACGAAGTTGACTCTGCAAAATCATTGATATTGAATAAATTTGCATCTCAATTAAAGCTGGAAAACAATAAACCATTGCATTTTACGGTGCTAAAGTCAACCATTGTAAATGCCTATGCCCTACCTGATGGTAACATTATTGTTTACACAGGCTTGCTCAACTTAATGACAGATTATAATGAACTTGCCTGCCTCATTGGTCACGAAGTTATACATGTAAACAACCGTCACTCTATGAAAATGCTCTGCCGAAACTTATCAGGTTACATTTTTATATCTGTTATGCTCAGCGACGTAAACGGTGTTATGGCAGTCATTGCCGATAATGCTCATAACCTTCAGTCGCTTTCATATTCCCGCAAGTTTGAGCAAGAGGCCGATGAGCAAGGCACACAACTAATGATAAACAACAATATAAATCCACTGGGAATGACTTTGCTGTTTAGCCGGCTAAAATCTCAGGACAAAGGAACAGTTCCAGCGTTTATCAGCACTCATCCAATGACCAACAATCGTATTGACGACATCAATAATTTAATTAAACAAACTAAGCACAAAAGCCTTTATAACGCTCAATTGGAAGAACTATTTTCACAATTAAAGGCAAACAACTAATTAAGTCGTATTTTCATTAAAAATAGTTTATAAAATCAGTCAACAATTTAACTACAATTGCTATCTTTACGCACTACTAACAACCCATTACTCACACACAAATAACTAAAAAATTACAGATGAAAAATTACTTTAAATTCAATTTAACAGGAAAAAAAGTCTTTCCGGTTTGGATCATTTTTATGGTGCTGTTTATAATTCCATACATTTTATTACAATACAAAATTCAAGGTTTGAAAGGTCCTGCAGGCGATCCGCAAGAAACAATGAACAGACTTAAAGGAATGTTTGAATTGTACGGCATTATGGCTTTCTTAATCTTAGTTGAATATGGGTTTTTCTTTTTCTTTATCAAGTTGGCGCTCGAAGGAGTCGAATTTAAAGAAAAGTCGCTCAAGTTTGCTGGCAAATTTAGTCAGTACTTGCTGGTACTTGTACCTGGTTTTATATTGTCCATTATTACTATTGGCATTTACTCGCCATGGTATCTGGCCAGATTATATAAATTCTTTGCGAGAAAAACTTCGCACAACGATGATAACTTCGAATTTAAAGGACAAGGAGGTGATCTATTCCTAATTACTCTGTTCTCCGTTTTTCTACCAATGATTTTTTTATTTTTTGTAATTATGGTATTTGCTCTTGTAGCCGGGTTTAAAGGTGCTGCAGCCAACCCAACACCAACACCACTAATTACATTTTATGCTGTTCTTATCGTATCATTAGTTATAATTCTTATGACACCTTATTTGTACTATTCATATAAGTGGAAAGTGGATTTCAAGATTAAGAATTATAGTATCCATTGGGAAACAAGCTTTTGGAGTTCTGTAAGTAAAATAGCTATGGAAATTATATTATCATTAATAACTATAGGGATTTACACTCCACTTGCAACATTAAAGTTATACAAGTTTTTTAGCGAACAAACCATTGCCAATTCCCCTTCCAAAACCCTGCAATTTGGCTATGACATTGAACCAAAAGATGATTTTGTATTCATCTGGAAAGAGTTGTTACTAACTATAGTCACCCTGGGAATCTATTACCCATGGGCAGCATGTAATGTTGCAGATCTTATTATCGGTAAAACGTATGTACAAGAAATAGAAGCTGAATAATCAGTTTCTATTTCTTGTACGGAATCGTGAGTTAGAAAAAGGTGTGAATAGGCTATCCTACTCACACCTTTTTTTATATTAATTGTTGGCATGTTATTTGTCGCATTTTTTACAAAAAAAACACAACCATAAAATACGCCATTATGAACAAATCCAACCTAATTTTCAAGTTATTTATCCTGTTTTTGATCTTTTCGGTACAAA
>Ga0302215_10000668_pt1 | contig 25046 bp, 15 predicted proteins | sample II_Fen_N3_1_FD_194580 | JGI IMG/M metagenome (GOLD analysis project Ga0302215, IMG submission 194580) | Peat permafrost microbial communities from Stordalen Mire near Abisko, Sweden - II_Fen_N3_1 | ecosystem: Environmental > Terrestrial > Soil > Wetlands > Permafrost | place: Sweden: Abisko... | reverse complement strand
GCTATTCTTTTCACATTATTATTCTATATTTTAGGTGTATTTGCTGTAGAGTTAATGGATCATAGAATTAAATCTCCTTCGACCCTTAAATTACTTACCGGTCTTGATGTTTTAGGTGCATTTTGTTTGCACGACAACAAAAAATTCGTTAATACAGAACAAGTTACAACCAAGGCTGTATTATTTATTTTTGAAGAAATTAGAAGATTATCTGTAGCTAAAGACAAGCCATTTATAATTCAAATTTTAAGTATTTGGGATGGTGCCGGTAAGACTTACACAGCAGAAGTTATTCAGGCAGAATTAGAGAAACGTGGATTCTCGGCCAAAACAATAAATATAATGGCTGCTATTTCGGATAACGATGCGATCAAAAACACAGATAATGAAGATATCAAAAACTTAATTGCAGCTTACTACAAATCTAATAATTATACAGAATTTATTGATAAAAATGACAAATCCAATGATTTCATCATAAGTGTTATTCCTTCTATTGGCAGGGGTCTAGACAATAGTATACTAATAAAAGATGCAGATATGAACCTGATTGTTTTCGATTCAAATCTAACCTGGTCAACAGCTGATCAATATAATATAGAGAAAATAAGACAAATAATTGAAACAAATATGTATGCTATTCTAACTAACTCAATGCCCAATAATTTAGAAGAAATGTATGGAGAAATTCCAAAGAAAAGATCTAAACTACGGATTTTTATAAAAAAAACAATCAAAAGATTCACAAAATAGGTAATTCATTATAAAACAAATGATTGACACAAATAATAGCATACTCATATTGAGTTCGAACAAGAATTATTTAAAACTTATTTTCGCAATAAGTACAATTCTTGCTGCACTAATATTTGTAGCTATATATTTCTTTTCCAAGGACAACTTATTAGTTGGTATGGCAATCTTCATGATTCCGGTTCCTTTTTTGTTCTTGTACTCATTATTTAAAAATCCACGCGTAGGATTTATAACCGTTCTCTACTGTAACTATTTTGCAATAGGTTTATCCAGATATATTCCGGCTCCAATTGGTTTAACTGTTGATGCAATGCTTTTGCTAACACTTATTGCCGTATTATTCAGTCAGTTTAACAAAAAAGTGGAATGGAATAAAGCTGCGAAAGATTATACTTATATTGCACTCGTCTGGTTCGTAATGACACTTTTCCAGTTATTTAATCCTGAAGCAGTTAGTCGCGAAGCATGGTTTTATGCAATGCGTGGTCAGGCCTTGTATATTGTGCTTGCAGTTCCATTGGTATATCTTATTTTTAATCGTCCAAAAGATCTTGACACGCTAATAAATTTATGTGCATGGTTTACAGTTTTAGCTATTCTAAAAGGTGTTATGCAGAAATACGTAGGTGTAGACAGATGGGAACAACAATGGTTGAATGTACCCGGAAATCGTTCAACCCACATCTTATTCGGACAACTCAGAATCTTCTCATTTTTCTCGGATGCCGGTACTTATGGCGGATCTATGGGATATTTTGGAGTTTTATTTGCGGTTTTAGGTATTTACGAAACCAGTAGACGAAAAAAACTATTCTATTTTCTGATTACAATTGGATCGCTTTATGCCATGATGATTTCCGGTACCAGAAGTGCCATTGCAGTTCCATTAACGGGATTTGTGATGTATACAATTTTGTCAAAGAAATTCAAAATAATGATTACCGTTGGAAGCATTGTTTTTTTGATATTTTTCTTTTTAAAATACACTACTATTGGTCAGGGAAATTACGATATAAGGCGCATGAGAAGTGCATTCTCAGACGACAATGCATCGCTCAATGTGAGAATGGAGAATCGCAAATTATTTGCTGATTACTTAAAATCCAGACCATTTGGTGGAGGTGTTGGTTCTTCTGGAAACTGGGGATCAAGGTTTAGTCCGGGTACATTTTTGGCCGAAACGGCAACAGATGGTTGGTACATACAAATCTGGGCCGAGCAGGGAATTGTAGGTCTAACTGTTTATCTATTAATTATTTTTTATATCGTTATAAAATCTTCATTTCTGATTTTTTTTCGATTAAAAAAACCCGAGAATATTTACAAAGCAATTGGCTTTACCAGCGGAATGTATGGACTTATGGTTTCTTCATATACCGCCTCGAGTTTGGGGCAAATGCCCAATACCATAATTGTTTTTGTGAGCATGAGCCTAATAGCATTAATGGAAAAATGGGAGAAAAAAGAGAAAGTTAGCCAACTCGAAAAATTTCAATAATACTTCGAGAAAATTTCAAGTTACAAATTTCAACCAATTAAATAATTTACTAATAATCAGCAATCAAAGTAAATTTTCACGGACAGAAGCTAGTTTCATATCGTTTATCTGAACTTTAAGATAAAATTTCAAACCTTTGAGGCCTTTGCGATTAAATTATTTTTATTATATTTACAATGGGAAAATTAAGCAAAATGCCTTTTTGAAAAATTGTTTTAAAGTGCTGATAAACCGACTTAATAGATACCAGTAATCACGCATACAACAACAAATTAAATTTCTAAAATTATGAACATTTCAATCGTAGGAACAGGATATGTAGGTTTAGTTTCGGGTGCTTGTTTGGCAGAAACCGGAGCTGTAGTGAATTGTATAGACGTAAATCAAGCTAAAATAGATAGTTTGAATGATGGAATTATGCCTATTTACGAACCAGGACTTGAAGATATTGTAAAAAGGAATGTACTCAAAGAAAGACTTTATTTTAAAACAAAACTGTCAGAAGTTGTCAACCAAAGCGATGCTATTTTTATTGCTGTAGGTACCCCACCCGACGAAGATGGAAGCGCCGATCTGAAATATGTGGTAGGTGTTGCACGTGAAATAGGTCAACACCTAAACCAATATACTGTAGTGGTAACCAAAAGCACTGTTCCTGTTGGCACAGCTAAAAAAGTAAAAGCAGCCATTCAGGAGGAACTTGACAAACGTGGTGTTAAAGTTGAATTTGATGTAGCTTCAAATCCAGAATTTCTAAAGGAAGGTAATGCGGTCGATGACTTCCTAAAACCGGACAGAATTGTAGTTGGGGTTGAAAGTGAGATGGCTGAAAAAGTGCTAAAACGCTTGTATAAACCGTTTGTCCTCAATGGTCATCCAATTATTGTGATGGACATTACCTCTTCGGAAATGACTAAATATGCTGCCAACTCAATGCTAGCAACAAAAATCAGTTTCATCAATGATATCGCAAATTTATGCGAAATAGTCGGTGCAGACATCAATCTTGTTCGTAAAGGTATTGGTTCCGATTCACGTATCGGCAATAAATTCTTGTATCCGGGAGTTGGTTACGGAGGATCTTGTTTCCCTAAAGATGTACAAGCTTTAATTAAGACAGCAAAAGGTTATGGCTATTCATTGAAAGTTTTACAAGCTGTAGAAGAAGTAAATAACTACCAAAAAACCGTTTTATTCAATAAAATTTCCAATTATTTCAATGGAGATTTAGCTGGTAAAACTATAGCTATCTGGGGATTATCATTTAAACCGGAAACTGACGATATGCGTGAAGCTCCATCGGTAGTTTTAATTAATCAACTACTTGAAAAAGGCGTAACTGTCTGTGCTTACGACCCTATTGCTATGCATGAAGCTGAGCGTATTCTCGGCGACAAAATTAAATACTGCAAAGACATGTACGAAACGCTTATTGGTGCAGATGCTCTTGCAGTAGTAACTGAATGGAGCGAGTTCAGACTTCCAAATTTTAAGGTTATGGAAAAACTCATGAATAACAAAGTATTGTTCGATGGCAGAAACATCTTTGATGTTGAACAACTTATTGAATATGGCTTTAAATATTACAGTATTGGTAAACAACCAACTAATCTGTAAAACAAGCTTTTTCGATACATTTTATATTGTTTCACAAACTGGAAATAAAGTCCAGTTTGCGAAACAAGAAACAAACTTCACTCAAAAACAAAACTAATTCTCACTTGAAACTGGCCAGAAACAAAGTTTAGCCAGAGTTTTTGTTACATTTCTCAATAATTTATTAGCTCTTATCGTTTTTTTAAGTACTTGGCTCAAATTTCATTGAATTTGTTCGGGCAATAATTACACTTTTTTGACAAATAATCAAATATCTCATTATCAATAACTTATAAAATATTTTAAGATGAATTTTGTATTTTTTACGACATATAATCTACTACAATTACTACTTCTGGCACTCACTGGAATGGCAACCTTGTATATTTTCATCTTCGCTGTTGCTGGGATCTTTTATAAGCAAAAAAGAACAAAAGTATCTTCAAAAAGAATACGGAAAATTGCTGTACTGATACCGGGATACAAAGAAGATGAAGTAATTATCGATGTGGCTCGTGAAGCATTAAAACAAGACTATCCAACAGTTTTGTACGATGTTATAATTATAGCTGATTCATTTAAGTCCGAAACCTTGAGTTCACTCAGACAACTACCGATTAAGGTAATTGAAGTTAGTTTTGATAAAAGCACTAAATCAAAAGCTTTAAACAAGGCTATGGATCAATTAACTGATTTATATGACATTGCAGTCATACTGGATGCTGACAACGTTATGGCAATTGACTTTTTAGACAAAATAAATTCAGCTTTTGAGAATAATTATTTAGCAGTACAAGGACACAGGGCAGCAAAAAATTTAAATACTGAACTGGCAGTACTTGATGCAGTCAGCGAAGAGATTAATAACCATATTTTCCGCAAAGGACATCGCGTTCTCGGATTATCATCGGCTATTATTGGTTCAGGTATGGCATTTGATTATAACCATTTTAAAACAATAATGTTATCGGTAACCGCTATAGGTGGTTTTGATAAGGAAATTGAACTTAAAATGCTCAAAGGAGGCCATAAAATTGAATACTTGGACAATGCTTATGTGTATGATGAAAAAGTACAAAAAGCAGATGTTTTTACCAACCAACGAAGAAGGTGGCTATCAGCTCAAATACATTATTTCAAACAAGATATAGGCAGTGCAATAATTCATCTTGTTACAAAAGGAAATGTTGATTATTTCGATAAAGCTATTCAGTTTATTCAACCTCCTCGAATATTGTTGTTAGGTGCTGTGTCATTTCTAACTATTTCATTTACTATAACAAATACATTTATAGCAGGTTACAACTTATTGACGATAAGTTGGATAACAGTTTTGATAGTCTGTATTATCTCATTTTTATTATCAATTCCACGTCAGTACTACAGTAAAAAAACTGTAAAAGCCTTAATAGAACTACCCAAAGGCATGATTCTAATGTTAGGCTCATTATTACGAATTAAAGGAGCAAACAAGCAATTTCTTCATACAAAACACGGTTCGTCAAACATTAATTAATCTGGTATTATGAAAAAAATCACAGCACTTAAATCAACATTTTCGTCATTATTGTCGAATGACTTTAGTTCCATTTCTACCATTAGTTATTATGAGCAATCAGATGTGAAGCTTTTTCTGAATGGTAGGTTCTACAACGAAACTCCTGATAGTTTTTTGACCAAATACATTTTAACCGGACGAACTATTTTAAAAACGGTTGACGGTGATTTTACACTAATTATTATCGATGCCGGAAAAATATACATCTTCAGAGATCGTCATGGAGTTGGAAGTCAGGTATTTTATTCAGCTGATTTCTTTACATCTAATCTTCTTGATTTTACTGAACTGACTGGCTTTGAATGCAAACCAAATATCGAAGCACTGTTCACATTCCTAAGCATTGGCTATGTTCCTTCCCCACTCTGCTCACTTCAGGGAGTAAAAAAACTGGTTGCAGGTCACTTGCTTACCGTTGATAAAACAACTCAAACAGTAACAGACATTTTCCCGGCAAGCGATTTCATGAAGCGTGTGTCAACAACCAGACTTACCATTGACGAAGCAACTGAAGAGTACGAAAGATTACATAAAAAAGCTATAAAAGAACGTATTGGCGACGAAACGAAAATCGGACTTTTATTAAGTGGTGGATACGATTCTGGTGGTAACATATCTGCTCTACGCGAAGTATACAATGGAGAAATTAGCTCATTCTCAATTGGTTTTAAAAACAATCAATGGACTGAATTACCATTAGCAAAAATACTCTCTGAAAGATATAAAAGTTCGCATCACGACTATGAAATTGATGGATCCGAGATACTGAATTTGCCAAAAATCATCTCTGTGACCGGCGATCCATTTCAGGAAGGTGGATTGATGGTAAATTACACGGCCATGGAATTGGTAAAAAAGAGTGGCGAGAAACCTGAATTAATTCTTGGTGGCGATGGTAATGACCAGCATTTTGGCACCTCAGGGAAAGAACTTGCACTCCATTGGAAAATGAAACAAAATAGTGGACAATTACTACAAAAAGTATTTGATTTTGCTGGCAATTCATCGTTATTTGAAAATGACAATATTCTGTTCCGTTCCGAATTCCATAATAGAAAAATACTTCATATCCAACAATGTGACGTTTTTGGATTTACACAACATCAGGTAAATAAAATAAATTCCACCGGTATAAAAATAGGTGAATTCAGCTATTTAAAGAACCATCCAAAGAAATTCAACAATTTTGTTGAATTCTTTTACAATCGCAATTTAAACATTGATATTAAACAAGTTATAAACGAAGTAATTCTATATAAATCATCTAGAATGGGTGAATTATTTGAAAACAACATTTCATTTCCTTACATGAGCACTGAGTTGTACGATTTTCTAAGTACACTTCCGGTTGATTATAAATTCCATGGCACATTGGACGAATTAGGAAAGGGAAAAGGTGTTTCGAAATATCTCCACAAAAAATACCTTAAACCAAAACTACCCACTGAAATTACAGATAGAAAGAAACAAGGTGGTTTTGCTCCGCTTCCTATCTTTCTAAAAGATGATAAGCAGCGTAAATTAATATTTTCATTTCTGAAAAACTCAGCTTTAGTTAAGCAGTTATTTAAATATAAAGCTATAGAAGATTTACTAAATCAATATGACGAAGCTGCTAATTCAAAATCATATTGGTTTTGGTATCAACAAGTTAAATCGAACCAAATCATTAATCTGCTTACATTGGCAGTTTGGTGGGAAATGCTTATCAATAAAAAAACTAACATACAATCTATTACTGAACTATTTTAAAAGCATTATCAATTTTAAATCACTTATGTTTAACCCTTAAATCTGAAAAACATGAAAATTGGTATTGAAGGACAACGACTTTTCCGGAAAAAGAAACATGGCATGGACATGGTGGCTTTGGAATTGATAAAAAATCTCCAGAAAATTGATACTCAAAACGAATATGTAATTTTCGTAAAACCGGATGAGGATAATACTTGTATTCCAACTGCTCCAAACTTTAAAATAGTTGAACTTAGTGGTGGTCCCTACCCTATTTGGGAGCAAATAGCATTGCCCAGAGCTGCAAAAAAAGAAGGTTGTGAGCTATTGCACTGCACCAGTAACACAGGGCCAATATATAGCAAAGTACCACTAATTACAACACTTCATGATATCATTTATCTTGAAAGTATAAGCATATTTAAAAAGTCCGGAACCTGGTATCAAAAGTTCGGAAACATGTATCGTCGTTGGGTAGTACCTTCAGTTGTAAAAAAGAGCAAAAAAGTGGTTACTGTTTCGAATTTTGAAAAAGAACGTATTCGAAGTTTTATGGAATTAGATGATAACCTCACGGCCATATACAATGGAGTTGGAAGGCATTTCAGAAAAATAACTGATGAGAATGTATTAATATGTGCTAAACAAAAATATAACCTTCCGGACAATTTTATGTTCTTTTTGGGGAATACGGATCCTAAAAAGAATACAGCCAATGTGCTAAAAGCATTTGCAGATTTCAATAATCGTTCGGTAATTAAATACAAACTGCTGATGCTCGATTATGAAGGAAATGCACTGATGCAGGTTTTGAATGATATTGGGCATCCTGAATTACGATCAGAAATTGTCATGACCGGCTATGTTCCAAATATTGAGATGCCGGCAATCATAAACCAGTGTAAAGTTTTTCTATATCCATCATTGCGTGAGAGTTTTGGTATTCCCATTCTGGAAGGAATGGCTTGTGGTGTTTCGGTAATTACTTCAAATACCTCGTCAATGCCCGAAATTGCTGGTGATGCAGCTGTTTTAGTTGATCCATATCAATCGGACGAAATACTTGCCGCCATTGAACATATTTTGACTGACGAAGCTTTCAGACTTTCGTTAAGCGAAAAAGGGATAGAAAGAGCTGCACAGTTTTCGTGGCAACACATGGCCGAAAAATATCTTGAATTGTACACAGAACTATTAAATAATTAACAACGAACCAATATGTTACAAGGCGAAAATATAATTTGTATTGCCAACACAAGTTGGTTTGGAAATTATGCCAAATCTACTGTACAAATCATGGAACGATTAGCTAAGCAGAATAATGTGTTGTTTGTAGAATATCATTACTCAGCAAAAGACATTTTCACAACTCTACGGGGTAAACAAAATGCACCCGTGAAACGAATGTTAGGCATAGATAAGCGATTAAAACAAATTGACACCAATGTTGGAAGTAAGGTATATAATCTGGTCATCCCGACAGCATTTCCTGTATATTTTCTTAAAAATGAGAAGTTATTCAACTACCTATTCAAGCTCAACACATTATTATACAGAATAATACTAAAAAGAACTATCAAGAAACTTAATTTCAAAGATCCGATTGTAATAACGGCATATAATCCATTTTACGGAATTTCCTTAATTGATAAACTAAATGAAAAGGTGCATATTTACTATTGCTATGATGGTGTAGAGTCAGTTTTTTTTGGAAAACGAATTTTTGATTTTGAAAATAATTTTTCGAGAAAAGTAAAAGCAATTATTACTACTTCCGACTATTTAAATACTGAAAAACTGAAATTAAATCCCAATAGTTTTGTGGTGAAAAATGGAGTTGACTTTCCTGTTTTCTTAAAGAAATCCAAGCAACAAGTACATCCCCACCAGCGTAAGAAAGTGGGATTTATAGGTAGTCTTGATCCACGTTTCGATATTGAAACTGTTGAATACGCAGTGAGGAACATGCCTCATTTTGAATTTGAATTTACCGGGGACATGCGCAATGAAGCGTTGAAATCACGACTTCGCAGCTATTTGAATGTTAGATTTTTTGATCCGGTAAAACCAAACGATGTGCCGGAATTATTAGCTAAATATGACGTAGGAATTATTCCATACATAGTAAATGAGGTAAATAAGAATATTTACCCACTAAAAATCAATGAATATCTGGCAGTTGGAGTTCCGGTAGTTATGACGCCTTTTGCCAATCTTCCAGAGTTTGACAGAATGGTTTCTGTATCGAAAGACAAAGACGATTTTATTCGAAAACTACAGGAAGAAGTAGATAATGACACATCTGAGAAAATTCAATCCCGAATTAGTTTTGCTGCTGAAAATTCGTGGGAAGCCCGCACTGTAAGCTTTAGCAAAATTATAGAGAAGTTCATCTAAATAAATTGAAACGAAAAAATATATAACCCTCTAAAAGTTATACTTATGTATTACAGAAACATCTCAGACATGAACCAAATCATTTTGAAACGCATCAGTATTCTGCCACGCGATTTTGATCTGATAGTTGGAATTCCACGCAGCGGAATGCTTCCGGCAAATTTACTAGCACTGTACCTCAACAAGCCATATACCGATATACATTCGTTTATTAATGGACATATTTACAAAGCCGGCGAACGCGGTCAATTCATTGATATAAAAAGATTTAAAAAAATATTAATTGTAGACGACAGTATTGCATCAGGTTCAGCTATGCTCAAATCCAAAGAAAGTCTGAAAGAAGTAAGTCCCGACTTCGAATTGAGTTTTTGTGCCATTTATGTTATTCCGGGCAAAGAGAAAATGGTTGATTATTTTTTTGAAATAGTCCCTCTTCCACGCTATTTCCAATGGAATATCCTTCATCATACGGCTCTTGAAAAATCATGTTTTGATATTGATGGTGTACTTTGTGTAGACCCAACCGAAGAACAGAATGACGATGGTGAGAAATATATTGATTTTATACTAAATGCACCTCCATTGTACATTCCGGGAAGTAAAATTGGTACATTAGTCACATCACGTCTGGAGAAATTCAGGAAAGAAACCGAGATATGGCTAGCAAAAAACAACGTGAAATATGAAAAACTGGTGATGCTTGATTTGCCCAACAAAGAAGCCAGGCAAAAAGCCAATAGTCATGGCACACACAAAGCAAATACTTATAAAGAAAACAACTATATATTATTTATAGAAAGTTCATTACATCAAGCAATTGAGATAAACAAAATTACTAAAAAACCTGTTTTCTGTACTGAAAATTTTGAAATGATTTTCGATGCACAATCATTATCATATAATTTAAAAAGTGGTAAGTATTTTCCGGGATTGAGAAAATTTGCTCTCAAACTAAGAGATAAAATAAGGAATCGTTAGAAATTATTGAAAAATGATGAAAAAAGCAGCTATACTCACTATTACCGATTATGTAAACTATGGAAATAGATTACAAAACTATGCAACTCAGGAACTTTTAAAGTCGCTTAATCTTGATGTGGTGTCTATTGGTAACATAGCCATTCCAGAGCACAAAACGGAACTTCCATTGCCGGAAAGGATTATAAATGTCTTAAAGCTATCTCCGGTAAGCTTATTCAACAAAGCTGTTGGCAAAATCCACGCGAGAAAAAACAGGCGGAAATATCAACTTGGACAGCGAGCTAAAGAGAAGTCATTTCGTGAGTACTCAGCAAAATATATGCAGGAAACGGATTATGTAATTAGCAGAAATAATTTACCTGAAAATTTAGGTAATCGGTATGACTATTTCTTTGTTGGAAGTGATCAGATCTGGAATCCGAACATCAGATACGGCTCTCCGGTTGATTTTCTGACATTTGCGCCTAAGAACAAACGAATTGCACTTTCGCCAAGCTTTGGTGTATCAACTATTCCCAGTGAATTTTCCTTACGTTATGGGCAATGGCTGTCGGAAATGGAATTTCTCTCTGTAAGAGAACAAGCCGGAGCAGATATTATAAAAAACTTAACTGGCAGAGAAACTCCAGTGCTTGTAGACCCGACACTCATGTTGACAAAGGAACAATGGCTAGCAGTATCAGAAAATGGGCGAAAAAAGCCCACAAAAGCCTATTTACTCACTTATTTCATTGGTGCTGTATCATCAAAAAGAAAGAAAATCTTGACTGAAATTGCAATTAAAAATGGGCTTGAGATAGTTCAACTAGCAAGTCTTGATGACATAGATCGCTACGATGCCAATCCCGGCGAATTTATTGATTATATCAATTCTGCAAGTCTGGTATGTACCGATTCGTTTCATGCCATTATCTTCTCCATGCAAATGGAAAAACCATTTGTGGTTTTTGACAGAGAAGGCAAAAGTGCTCCTATGTCGTCACGTATAGAAACGCTGCTGTCGAAATTCAAATTTGAATCCCGGAAATATTCAAAATTACAACATTCAACAGACATTTTCCAGATTGATTTCAGCCATCTACCTGAAATACTTAAACTTGAACGAACAAAAGTATACGAATACCTGAACAAAGCAGTACAAACTGTCACTACAAACGCATGAAAGTAAATCAACTAAAAGCAGGTGCTATTATGTCCTATTTGATTATAGGGCTCGGAAGTCTTATTTCCATTGTCTACACACCAATTATGCTCCGGTTACTGGGACAGAGTGAATTCGGACTTTATAATTTGGTGGCGTCTGTTGTAAGCTATTTAGGACTTTTCAATTTTGGATTTGGAAGTGCTTACATTAAATACTACTCAATGTACAAAGTAGAAAAGGACGAAGATAGTATAGCCAGACTGAATGGCATGTTTATGATTATTTTCGGCATTTTAGGAGCAATAGCTATATTATCAGGTGTTGTACTAGTATTTAATACAGACGCTATTTTTGGAACAAAACTGAGTTTGGCAGAACTTTCAAAGGCTAAAGTACTAATGGCATTAATGGTTATAAACATAGCCATTACATTTCCGTGCATTGTATTTAATTCCTATGTTACAGCCAATGAAAAGTTTATATTCCAACGGATTTTACAGATTGCCAGAATTGTAACAAGTCCGTTCCTAATTCTTCCTATCCTGATTATGGGTTATGGTTCTATAGGAATGGTAATTGTAACAACAGTTATCAACTTTGCGATTGAGCTGGTTAACGTAATCTACTCATTCAAAAAAATCAATATAAATTTCTCATACAAAAATCTCAACGTGTCTCTGGTTCGTGAACTCTTCATCTTCTCTTCCTACATTTTTCTTAATCTTATTGTAAATCAAATTAATTGGAATGTCGACAGATTTATTATTGGCCGTTTCAGAGGAACCATTGAAGTGGCTACTTACAGTGTGGCAGCACAACTAAACTCCTACTACCTACAACTATCCACAGCCATATCAGGCGTTTATATACCGCGCGTAAATACACTTGTTGCATCGAAAAATGGCGACAAAGAACTTAGCGAAATGTTTACGCGACTTGGGCGATTACAGTTTATACTTTTGGCACTGGTACTTACCGGATTGATATTTTTCGGAAAAGCATTTATTTGTATTTGGGCAGGAAAAAACTATGCTTCCTCCTACCCGATAGCATTAGTGCTAACAATACCATTAACAATACCACTTATACAAAATCTAGGAATTGAAATTCAACGGGCCAAAAATATGCATAAGTTCCGTTCATGGGTCTATTTTTTTATTGCTTTGGGTAATGTTGGTCTTTCCATTCCACTGGTAAAACTCTATGGTGGAATAGGTGCAGCTATTGGTACTGCTTTGGCTTTAGTTATTGGTAACGTGTTTGTTATGAACTGGTATTACCATAAAAAAGTAGGACTGGATATAAAACGATTCAGTAAATCTATATTCAAAGTACTACCATCACTTATTATTCCTACCATCATTGGAGTTTTAATGATCATGTACCTGAATCAAATGAATGTAAAAATCCTTATTGCCGGAATTACAGTTTATACAATAATTTTCTGTATATCAATTTGGTACATGGGAATGAATAATTACGAAAAACAATTGATTAGTAAACCTCTAATGAGAATAGTATCAAAAATTTCAAAACGAAAAAAGTAATAATTTAAAACTAACTCACTATGAATACATTAGAAATCATCTTCTGGATTTTAGTAGGTATTATCATTTACACCTACATCGGATATGGATTTGTTTTATTCTTCCTGGTAAAAATAAAGCGGCTTTTCTGCAAGAAAACCTCGTTGGATATCTCTGCCGATAATCTACCAGAAGTAACCCTATTAATAGCTGCCTATAACGAGCAGGACTACGTGAAAGCAAAGGTTGAAAACACCTTGCAACTTAATTATCCGAAAGGTAAATTACATCAAATATGGGTTACCGATGGTTCATCCGACGAAACTCCAGAAAGATTAAAAATATATCCTGAGGTAGAAGTACTACACAAGCCGGAACGAAGTGGAAAAATTGCGGCTATGAATCGTGGAATCAAGTTTGTGAAAACACCAATTGTCATTTTTTCGGATGCCAATACACTGCTTGGGAAACAATCTATTATGAAAATAGCTCAAATGTTTAGTAATCCAAAGACCGGCTGTGTATCAGGAGAAAAACGCATATTTAATGCTGACACAGAAGCCGCATCGGCAGCTGGAGAAGGCATTTATTGGAAATACGAATCGGCGCTTAAAAAATGGGATGCAGAACTTTATTCGGCTGTTGGTGCTGCCGGTGAACTTTTTGCCATTCGTACTAAACTTTTCAATGAGGTAGAAGCTGATACGCTCCTCGACGATTTCATTATTTCGCTCAGGGTGGCAATGAAAGGCTATAAAATTGATTATGATCCTGAAGCGTATGCTATTGAAACAGCTTCAGCAAATGTAAAGGAGGAGTTAAAGCGCAAAATCAGGATAGCAGCAGGTGGAATTCAATCGGTAGTGAGACTATATCCGCTCTTGAATATTTTCAAATATGGCATACTATCATTTCAGTATATTTCGCATCGTGTACTCCGCTGGACAATAACTCCATTAGCGCTGTTGGTAGTTCTGTTTTTTAATATTATTTTAGCACCTGTTTCCGACATCTATCTAATTCTACTCATATTACAGGTATTGTTCTATGTTTCAGCACTCACTGGTTGGTTTTTGGAAAACAAAAAACTAAAAGTAAAGATATTTTTTGTTCCTTACTACTTCTTTATTATGAATTATGCTGTTTTTATGGGCTTTGGACGTTATCTAAAGAAGTCACAAAGTGTAAATTGGGAAAGAGCTAAGCGAGCGTAAAGCACATTGAAAATAAAAATATTAAATATAAATGAAAGGAAAATGCTATGAGTAGAGTACTAATTACAGGCGGTGCGGGTTTTATTGGTTCGCATTTGTGTGACAGACTTTTGAGTGAAGGAAATGAAGTAATTTGCTTGGATAACTTCTTTACGGGCAGACGCAAAAATATCGAACATAATCTGAAAAACGGTTATTTTGAATTTGTACGACACGATGTTACTGCACCTTATATGGCCGAAGTAGACGAAATCTACAACCTGGCTTGCCCGGCTTCTCCAGTTCATTATCAGTATAATCCTATTAAAACCGTGAAAACATCTGTTATGGGTGCCATCAACATGTTAGGATTAGCAAAACGTGTAAAAGCAAGAATCCTTCAGGCTTCAACCAGCGAAGTTTATGGCGATCCAAGTGTACATCCACAACCCGAAGAATATTGGGGAAATGTGAACCCAATTGGTATCCGTTCATGCTACGACGAAGGTAAACGCTGCGCCGAAACTTTATTTATGGATTATCATCGTCAGAATGATGTGAAAATTAAAATTATCCGTATTTTCAACACCTATGGACCTCGCATGAATCCGGATGATGGACGTGTAGTTTCAAATTTTATTGTTCAGGCTTTAAGAGGGCAAGACATTACAATTTTTGGAAATGGGCAACAAACACGAAGTTTTCAGTATGTTGACGATCTTATTGAGGGAATGATAAGAATGATGAAAACAGACAATTCAGTGATTGGACCAATTAATATCGGAAATCCGAACGAATTTACCATGCTAGAACTGGCCACTAAAGTTATAGACCTAACCAACTCAAAATCAAAACTCATTTTTCAAGATCTACCTTCTGACGACCCTAAACAACGTCAGCCAAACATAACCAAAGCCAAAGAAATTCTTGGTGGTTGGAACCCCAATGTACAACTGGAAGAGGGATTGATTAAAACAATTACTTACTTTGAAGAAGAATTAAAGCTCACAAAATAAAACCTTTCATTAGCAAACAAGCCCGGAAATTTCCGGGCTGGTTTGCTAATGAAATTGACTCTACTGAATGTACTTACAACAAATAAACCAGTTCAATATCCTCAACAACTCGTCTGAATATTTTAACAGTATCATCTACCAGAGTTTTCAATCCACAACTTGAATTAACATCCAGATCAAATTTTTCTAGGACTGCAATTTTATCCAAAACACTTTCTATTTGTAAGTTAGCTACACTGGGTTTAATTTTGTGAGCAATACGTCGTATAGCTACAATGTCATTATTCTCAAAAGCATCTTCAAATTGCGTAATTGACTGAATAGCTAGCTGTTTAAATGCAGTTAGCATTTTTCGGACAAACTCCTCATCTCCTCCACCTAGCTCCCTAAGCTGAGACAAATCAAATAAGGTAACATTGCTGTTGATGTTTTCAATAGTGCAAATTAAATGTTTAGCTTTAGGTGCATACATACCTACCTTATCCAACAATTCATTTTCTTTATAAGGTTTAATCAAATAGTTATTCATTCCTACCGAAAGATATAAATCAATATCGTGTTTAAAAGCATTTGCAGTTAGAGCAATTATGGGAATATCAGCATTATACTTACAACGAATTTGCTTAGTTGCCTCTACTCCATCCATTAATGGCATTTGAATATCCATCAAAATCAAATCAAAGTCTATTTGTTGAATTTTTTCGATGGCCTCAAGTCCATTTTCAGCTTCGGTTATTTCGCATCCCAGGTGTTTTAAGCTTTGAATGGCTATAAACCGATTCATTTCATTATCCTCAACTAACAGAATTTTCATTCCAATAAAAGTATCTTTATCAACTACTTTACTATTATTGACTAATTTAGTTGGGTCACCAACAGGCAATTGAACATCAAATGAAATCTTAGTACCTTCACCTTTTACACTCGACACCTCAATTTCACCTCCCATAAGTTGAATTAATTCTTTAGTTATGCTCATTCCCAATCCGGTTCCTTCAAAACGTCTGTTTGTAGCTCCATCTTCCTGAGTAAACTTATCAAAAAGACGCTTCATAAAATCCTGACTCATGCCAATGCCCGAATCACTTACCGTAAATCTCAATCTCTGAAATTTCAAGTCTGTTTTAACAACATCTACATCAAGATTAACGGATCCTTTATCAGTAAATTTAATAGAATTTCCAAGTAAATTTATTAATATCTGACGTAATCTTCCTGCATCGCCCAAAAGAGCTTTCTTTATATCTGCAGACAAATCAATTCTTAGTTCTAAATTCTTTTCACGAGCTTTAGAGAAAAGAATACTTCTCACATTACTAACCACAGCAGAAACACTAAAGTCAGTATTATCTAGTTCAAACTCACCCGATTCAATTTTGGACATGTCCAAAATATTATTAATAATTGTAAGCAAGTGATCAGCAGCCGTTTCAGAATGTTTTACGTACGATCTTTGTTTATCGTTCAAATGTTCTTTACCAAGCTCCCTAACCATGCCTGTAATTACATTTAAGGGCGTTCTAATTTCGTGGCTCATATTTGCCAAAAATAACTCTTTAGCTTTAGCAGCAGATTCTGCTGAAACGATAGCTTGTTCAAGTTCCTGTTCAAGTTTCTTTTGATCTGTAATATCCAAATTAATTCCAATAGTACCTATCACCTCATTGCTATCATTGTAATTTGGAGCTCCACTAATTAACCACCATCTTGGCTCTCCTTTTTTATTTTTCACTGCAAGTTCGTAACTATCTGAAATACCTTGCTCACGTATCTCCAGTTTATTCTCTATTAGTTTTGAGTCATTTGGATCTCGAAGAAATTCGGTAGATTTCATTGATATTAATTCGTCGATGTTATACCCTGAAGCATTACAGAAGCTTTGATTTGCATACATTATTCTGTCATCTTTATCAGACTCAATTATTCCCAAGTTCATGTTTGAAATGATATTTCGATACTTTTTCTCTTGTAACATAAGTACAGTTTCACTTCGTTTCCGATCTCTAACATTGACCAGCATTTGTGAAAACACTTCTAACAATTTCTTCTCCTTATCTATATAAGTATGCTGTTCTTTTAGAGAGTCGAACCCAACGAAACCTATTAATTTACCTGAGCCACTCATCATTGGTATTGAAATCATACTCTTAATTCCCTGTGGCTCTAGTTTAGCCTTTAAACCTTCAGATCCATCATCAGGTAGCGAAAAAACATCCTGTACACAGAACTCTTCACCATTTTTATGTTTACCAAAGAAATATGGAAGTTCTTCTAATGGCATATTCTGCAATTCATCTATTTCAGGTAAAACACCATCACCACACCATTCATAAATATTTGATGCAACTTTTGAAACTAAATCATAATCAAATATATAGGCACGATCTGCTCCCACAAATTCAGCTAAGTCTTTAAGAGATTCTTCAATTGTTTGTTCAACCTTATCCAAATCAATATTGATATAAGTTGTAGATATACGAATGAGTATTTCCTGCATCTTAACTTGCTGGCGTATCACTTCCTCGCGCTGTCTACGATTGGTGATATCACGAATAATACAGGTTACACCACTCTGTTCACCATATTGGTTATTAAGGACAGTAGCATGAAGTTCGAACCACATTCGGCCATTCGGCATATCTAGATAGTACTCCACTTTACTAAAGCTCTTACTTTCAATACAATGCTCTAATGCATCTTTTATTATACCTTTTGTTGGTTCTGGAAGTGGAATATCATAAAAAGTTTTATTTAAATAAGGTGCTGGATCTAAATAAATACCCATTCCTTCAGGCATATGATATTCATTTAAAACCAAATCATTGTCAAGTACATATACTATATCACTCATACTTGCAATCAGTGAAGCTTTTCGCTCTTCGCTGATACGTAGTTCTAATTCTGCATTTTTACGATCTGACACATCGCGTGTTTCTCCCTGAATACCAATTGGATTACCTGATTCATCGCGTAAAATAGACATATTTATTTCTGCCCAAAAAATACTACCATCAGCACGGTAATGCTCGACTTCCACTTTAAAAGTTCTATTTTTATCACATTTTGGATTATTTTCATTGTATAGTTCTTTTTGAGATAACGCAATAATCTTTTCAACAGATTTAGGCGTAAATTTCTCATAAATAGACTTTTTCAAATGATTTTCAATCGATTCACCAATCATTCTTTCAACAGATGGACTTATAAAAGACAAATTAAATTGCAAGTCAGAAGTCCAAACAATATCCGACATATTTTCAGTAATTTGTCGGTATTTATGTTCACTTTTTTGAAGTTTAATTTCGGTTTGTTTGCGTTGAGTAATATCACGAATAATTAACTGAACAGACAGTTTATTATCAAGTATTAGCTGCATAGCTTTCACCTCAACCTCAACAGTAGAGCCATCAAACCGAACCAATTTAGCTTCGAATGGAGCTATAATAATTCCATCTTCAAAAGCTTCATTCATTTTTGAAATTAGTTCTCTACGATAGTCTGAATGAAGAAATCTTACAAATGATTGACCAATCAATTCTTGTTCATTAACAGCACACATTAGGCGACCACTTTCATCATTTACAAATGCTATTTTTCCTTCAGTGAGGATAACTATGGCATCCGGCGAATTATTCACAAGTTCCCGGTATTTTACTTCGCTATCACGTAATGCCATTTCAGTACGCTTCCGTTGGCTAATATCGCGGTTAACACCATGAAATCCTATCAATTCTCCATCTTTATTAAAATGAGTTGTTGAACTTACTTCAGTCCAAATCCAACTTCCATCTTTACAAAGTTGCTCAACTTCAAAATGTGCTATGTCAATATGTGTTTCTGATTGTTTAGCCAATTGACGCTTAGCTCTCATTTGCAAAACCTGTTCTATTCCTTCTGGTTTGAGGGCACTCCATAATTGATTTCCGATGACTTCATCCTGACTAAATCCACGCATACGTTCATCTGCCGGACTTATATAATCACATACATAATTTGTGTCCAGATGCCAAATAACATCGCTCGAATTCTCCGTCATGAAACGATATTTCTCTTCACTTTCCTGCAAAGCTAGTTCAGCTTTCTTTCTTTCGGAAATATCTCTTGATATAGCAACAACATAACCTTTGTTGTTTATATCAACGTACTTTACAGTTACTTCAACAGGAAATTCGAGCCCCGTATTTTGATTTAAATTTACTCCCGCAGTGATTAAGAAATCAACTTCTTTCAGTTCAGATACGTGCTTATACCAAGCATCTAACGTAGGATAAATAACCAAATAGTCTGTCACTTTATGTTTTAATACATCTTCGGGCTTAATTCCCAATCTTTCGCTAGCCACTTTATTCACATAAATTAGCTGGCCATCTTCTGTATTAACCTGAACGGCATCAGAAATATTATCAAAAAGATTTATAAAGAGTAAAAGTTGTTCCTGAATTTTCTTACGCTCGGTAAAATCTATGCTAATACCAACAATACCAACAACTTGCCCATCAATATTTTTCAATGGTAATTTTGATGACAATGCCCATCGATCATTAGCATAACGTTTCTCTTTCCCTAAAATAGGAATTCCATCATATAAAACCTGCTTGTCTTCTAACAGTGAATTATTGGCATACGACTCCGGATAAATGTCAAAATCTGTTTTTCCTAACACATCCTCTTCGGTTAATACGCCAACACGTTTTAACTCGGAAGTATTTGCAAGTGTTTTTCGAAATTGTAGGTCTTTAGCATAAATACTAATCGGAACATTATCAATAATTGTACGTAACAAGCGTCTCTCCTCTGCAAGTTTGTCCTCAGCCTCTATTCTCAACTCATTTTCAACAGATTGAGATAAAACTCTACCTAGAAAATTTACGACAGATCGAAATTCATTTTTAAAAATAATACCAAACTCTTTCTTACAACCAAGTACTAAAAAGCCATATTCAGCCAGGCAATAAATATAATAATGGTTCTCTTCAAACACAAGTTCACAAAATCCCTTTGTTTCCTGATTACGATATTTTCTTATATGATCTTGTATGTATTGCCATGCATTATCTTTTTTAAAGGCAAAGGGCAAAAGATATTTTTCAACAAATTGAGTATTCTCATTTTTGAGAACACCAGCCATGAAACAGTTTAGTTTACGCAAACAAGCCGGCAAAACTGCTCTAATAACATCATCTTCTGATTCTTTTGCTTCAGCACAAAAAATCAGTTCCAGAAGTGCTTCTGATTTTAGATTGTCTGTTTCCATTTTGCTACAATTACTGTTTTATTGTAAATTTCTAAGAAAGAATCACCAACATTGGCAATTTCACCAAAAGTTAATGCTCCATAAACCTTTTGTCCGCCACTAATTAGGTCTAGTTCAGCTGTAAACACATCTTCTAAAAATTTCACTCTTGAGAAGCAATCAATACAAAACACAAATCCATCATTTGTTTCTGCTTGAGTCGTACAATGTACACATTGTTCTTTGGCTAGGTGTGCTCCATCCAAGAGTGACTCCACACTTCCATGCAACACACATAAGTACCTGCCATTCTCTATATTATCAAAAAAAAGCAAGCATCCATCTTCAGTTTTAATTGGATCACGTACAACCATTTCACCATCTATTTTCACTAAACCCAGAGGATAAGATTTGGCAATGTCTAAAAAATTTGTATCGTCAAAAGTTCTGTGCGAATGTGCTTCAACAACTCGCTTATAAACATCAAAAGCTGGCTCCCAATTTATTGTCAAAACTTTTGTCGAATCAGTTTCTGTCACTTTCATTGGTGAAGAAATAGACAACCAACCATGCGCAACACCTAATGAAACTAGTTCAGCAGTAACTCCTATAACCCCCATATTTGAAAAAACACCGGAATTATGAATCACACATGGAAAAGACTTAAAAGCGTAAGATCCGCAACCAGCTCCTAAAAACTTAAAATTTGAACCAAAAAAATTGAATAAGCTTTCAACAAAAACAGTTTTACCATCAACAAATGCATCTTCAAAAACAAAAACACTTCCTGTGTCTGGCAAATTTTCGGAAAATACACTTTCCATCTGATGGTAAAGTTGAGAATCATCAGCAGTCAACTCAAACAACTGTGTTGATAAATTAAAGCCTAGAGGTAGAAGTAAGGCTCCGATATCCCTGCGCTCACTATTAACTATAATTTCATGAAAAACCCCTCCTATTATCGACTTTGAGAATGATGACAAAACCGGATTCATGAATTCAGGGTCACAAACTCCATCATCGGTCATTAATATCAAAACAGATTTTACTTCTGAAGATGTTTCCATCTTTTTAAGATTCTCAATCAGCTCGTTTCGGTTTATAGAATAAAGTGCTTCCATAGTACATCTTATTATATTGTTATCAACTCATTACCTCAACTAAAATTCATGTTTTATACAGAAATTTCATTGGTTAATCTTACATTCATTAATACAAATATAGTATATAATGTATAAAGTAGCATATCATGAAAAGCAGCCAACGACACTATAATTAACTGATTTGTAGCATTTTATTTTACACACAAAATTGATTTTACTACTCAGGTCTATATTTTATTAAAAGTATTGTTTTTATAAAAGAGGTAGATCTTATAATATAATTCCGACTCAAAAAAAAACTTAATAAAAAGAATCAATTAATAACATGATTTTACAGCAATAAACTAAATTTTGTCATACAAGATATGTGGCAATTAATACAGGTATGAAATAAATAATTTAGTCCCTTTATATCATTTTACAACCTTGATTCGACAAATTCAGCCAACATCTATTCACACATATTAACTACAAATACAGAATATTTATTATTATTTAACACATATAAAAATGTGCGAGTTGAACTAATAAAAAGTTGTGTGTATATATAAATTACGACTTCAATCAATATAAAAGTTTAGTAGCAAGCTAAGTTACAGATGAAGCATATAGAACCCAAAAATCATTATTTCAGACAATTACAAACAGAGAACGACCGTCAGCTAACTGACGGTCGTTCTATTTAATGGTTAGGAATCCTTAGTCTCTCAACAATTGTTGCAAAATAAGATGCATTTTATCTATTAAAGGCTGGTTATCATCAGAATATATCACAAAATCAGCTTTTGCAATTTTCAACTCATCGGGCATTTGGTTGGCAATTCGTGCTTTCACTTGTTCAGGACTGCTGCCATCACGTTTAACAACACGCTTAATCCGTACCTCTTCCGACGCGGTAATTAATATGACCTTATCCACAAGCTTAACAAAACCACTTTCAAACATAATTGCCGATTCTACAAAAAGCAATTTATGTGCAGAGCGCTCACTTATCCAACGATTAAAATCTTCCCGTACAAATGGATGAACTAGTTGGTTTAATTCAATCAGAAGCTCTTTCTTTCCAAATACAATCTTTGCTAAAGCTGCACGATCCAAACCATCTAAATTGTAAATTATTTCTCCAAAATGTGCTTTCAGCTTACTAATTAAATATGGTTGCTCATTTTGAAGATTCTTTGCCCTGACATCCGTATCATAAACTTCATAACCTTCAGCACGTAGTTTATTCGAAAGTGTTGATTTTCCACTTCCAATACCACCGGTAATTCCTATGATTAATGGCTTATTCATTTATATAAAACAAAGTATTATGTTATAGAATCAATAACCATTGAGTCTAAAATCCAAAACTAAATCCAAAGGTAATAGTTGTATGTTTGCCTTGAAGGTATTTTGACGTAAACATGTCTAAATACCCCTGAGCTGTTTGCAAATTCTCAGATATATCATCGGTAATAGGAGTTGACGTTAGATCATATCCTTTTATGGTTGAATTTTCGACACTGAGAATAGCATAAGCATTATTAAATATTTCATATTTGACATTAAATCCAAGTGTTACATTGCTCCACGAAATCTCACCTAAAAAAGGTTGTGCCAGGAACACTTTAGTTGCATCTACATTGTTTGGCTCACGACGAATATAATTAAACTCATTGCCGTGTTTAGCATCGGTAAACGACAAACCAAAGTCTAACCCACGAATTGGTTTATATGACAAAGCCAAATATATTTCCTGTGAATTATCGCCCAAATAACTGCCGAGATTATATCCATTTGAAGCCCATGTAAGTCCTGGGACAGAGTGTTTATAGGTAATAATGCCTGTTCGGGTAAACTCGCCGGCAAGAGAAAGATTCTGAATTGGAAAATTAGTCAGATTAGCACCAAGCTTAAGCGAAAGAGGATTTTTTTGAGCAACACTAGGCAAAAAACGCTTAAAACTAATCTCGTCGGCGTAAATTGAAGTAAACAGATGTAAGTGCTTGATATTTCTGGAGCTAATATTAACAAACACCTGAGAATTCTGATTTTCCAGCGACAAACCCTTTGTAAGTGTATGATCAATAGACTTATAAAATGCTATTGGAAGAAGATATGCAGGTTGAATACTTTCTTCACCGTAAATAATTGAATTTCCAAAAGAAAAGTCAAAACCTCTAAATGGAGTGATTGTAAACATATTGGCAGCAATAAATTTATTGGCCATTCTATATTCTTTACTGCCGGTGTTATCTACATAATACCGGGTTGAGTCAACCACATTTGATACAAGCCAGCCATGAAAATACTGCATTTCAAACCATTTACAAGGCTTTAGATGCAAGGTAACCATAGGAAATGAAGGTGCGCGTCCCGATAAGATATTGGAACCATGAATATTGTCTCCCCACACCACATTATCTTTCACCAGTCCAACCGAACCCCAATTCCATGAATATTTTATTCCACCGCGAGAATCACTGTAATCGCCACCGGAAGACGATTCTTTGTATTCAGAACCGGGATAATCATTCAAATACGTTGGTCGGGCCAGCAATTCCCCATTAATTGAAACATCACGTAAACTTCCATATACACTTAAATGCTTACCAATCATCATTTGTAAATCAGCTCCATACCATCTTTTTATGATATTGCCGTTATCGTTATGCGTAACGTGCATACCTAATAAAGGTGTAATCCGAGCTCTGAAAAGGGTGTCACGGTAGTGAAATGCAGGTTGTAAAAGCGCCAGACTCAACTGATCATTCTTCGCCAAATTTAATTGTGAATCAGGCAATTTATTTTGTTCCAAGGCAAACTCCTTCAAAAAGAAAGTAAGTTCATCGCGCTGCCGCTTATTTAGTTTACCTTTACTAGCCTGAGCCTGAATAAGTTTATCGGCTATAAATGAGCGCGAATATGGCTTTGCCACTGAATTTATGACTATATAACCATCATTAGCCAACTCATCCAAATAATCGTAAATTCGGGTGTACGAAATATGTTCGGGTATGTCTTGAGCGGTTAAACACATAGAAGCAACAATCAGCGACAGAAACAAAACTATTCTTTTCATCTGCATATATTTTTTAATAAAAGTTCAAACAGAATTCTATTAACGGAGGAGTTATTTACAAGACAAAAATACTAAAAAAAATGACAACTGATTTTTACAATCAATTGTCATTTTTTTTAGTCAAACTATTTAGTGTACATTATGCTTGCCGAGGAAGGTGCAACCGTAAATACTGAGTCGTTTACCTGTGAAAGCCCTTTCAAATCTATTTTTCCATCGTCGCAAACAACATTCCAGGTAGCTG
>Ga0302215_10000665_pt1 | contig 25082 bp, 19 predicted proteins | sample II_Fen_N3_1_FD_194580 | JGI IMG/M metagenome (GOLD analysis project Ga0302215, IMG submission 194580) | Peat permafrost microbial communities from Stordalen Mire near Abisko, Sweden - II_Fen_N3_1 | ecosystem: Environmental > Terrestrial > Soil > Wetlands > Permafrost | place: Sweden: Abisko... | reverse complement strand
GAGTTTACTTTCAGGTATGCCTATTCCGGTATCGGTTACTGAAAATCCAATGTTTGCTTGTTTATCATCCTCATCCAACAACCGAACACTTACAACAATTTTACCAGCAGAGGTAAACTTCACAGCGTTGCTTACCAGGTTTAATATAATTTGATGCAGACGTACCGGATCTCCCAGCAACACTTCCGGAATTTTATCGTCGTATTCTTTAATCAGTATCAGATTTTTCTCCCAGATTTTGGATTCGAATAAGTGTAACATGGCAGCTATTGAAACCGACAGTTTAAACGGAACCTGCTCGAAAGTCATTTTTCCGGCATCTACTTTAGCCAAATCCAAAATGTCGTTTATAAGTACAATAAGTGCATCACCGCTTAGTTTAATGGCAGTGAGGTATTCTTTTTGCTTAGCAGTCATTTCCGTTTTTAGCAACACCTTGGTGAAACCAATAATGGCATTCATTGGTGTACGAATCTCATGACTCATGTTCGACAGAAACTGCTGCTTGGCTTTCACCGCATTTTCAGCAGTTAATGTAGCACTTTCAGCTTTATCCTTGGCTTGTTCTGCAATCTCTGTAGCTAACTCGGCAAATACAATGGCCTCGGTCAACGCTGTGGCTGTTCTCTTTTGCTCGGTAATATCGCGTGCTACAACCACTGCACCCAATACATTCCCTTTTTCGTCTTTATACACCGACCCATTAAACAATACATCGGTCAATCTGCCATCGGTTATAGTTAGTGGGTAATTTGTTACAAAGCCTTTTGCAAACACAGCCTGATATACCTCACGGGCTTTTTGCGGCTTGGTGAAATAATTAAAGAAATCAGTATCGATTAATTCATGACGTGATTTGCCGATTATATTTACCGAGGCATTATTCATATCGGTAATTTTGCCTTCGGGGTTTATCGTAAATAAAGGATCAAGACTGGCTTCAATCAGGCTTCTGGCATATTGAGATGCCAATTTCAACGAGTAGCTTAACTCTTCCAGTTCTTTATTTTCAGTTACCCGTTTCTCTTTCTCTTCGTTCTGAAACTCAAGTTCTTTGTCAGCAATTTTAAGTTCATCAGCCCGCTTTTTCTTTTCTCCGGTTTGATAAACAAGCTCTTTGTCGGCAATAATTAGTTCAGCAGCACGTTTCTCTTTCTCTTCGTTCTGAAATACCAGTTCTTTGTCAGCTATTTTTAATTCAGCAGCACGTTTCTTTTTCTCTCCGGTCTGATATATAAGTTCTTCGTTTGCCAGGATTAATTCGGCAGCACGTTTCTCTTTTTCATCGTTCTGAAACAGAAGTTCACTATTTGCAATAATTAATTCGGCGGCACGTTTTTCTTTTTCATCATTCTGAAAAGCAAGTTCTTTATTGGCAATACTTAACTCTACGGCGCGTTTTTCTTTCTCATTATTCTGAAAAACAAGTTCTTTGTTGGCTATTATTAACTCTGCAGCCCGCTTTTCTTTTTCATCATTCTGAAAAGCAAGTTCTTTATTGGCAATGATTAATTCCGCAGCACGTTTTTCTTTCTCATCGTTCTGAAAAGCCAATTCTTTGTTAGCAATGCGTAACTCTATAGCCCATTTTTGTTCGGTAATATCTCTTGCCACCACCACAGCGCCAAGTACATTGTCATTATTATCTTTGTAAACAGCACCATTAAAGAGCACATCGGTTAGCTTTCCGCTGGAATGCCGGAACGTAAGTGGCGAATCTTTTACGGTACCATTGGCAAATACTTCCAGGTATACAGCTTTTGCTTTTTCCTGATCAGTGAAATAATCATAGAAATTGGAACCAATCAGCTTTTTGCGCTTTACACCTGTTATATTCACTTTGGCCTGATTCATATCCGTTATTTTCCCATTTATATCAATGGTTATTAACGGATCAAGACTAGCTTCAATTAAACTGCTTGCGTACTGTGACTCGTGTGTCTTTGTTCTTTCCATGTTGTTTTTAAATATCTTCAATCTGACTTCTTCGTTTATCTTTCATTTGCTTGAAATGTGAGGGCGAGAGTCCGGTTACTTTTTTAAACTGATTGGATAAATGAGCCACACTGCTGTAATTCATTTTCCAGGCTATTTCGGTAATGTTCAGTTCGTCGTAAAGAATCAATTCTTTGATCCGTTCAACTTTATGGTTAATAATAAAGTGCTCAATGGTAGTTCCCTGAACTTCGGAGAACAGGTTTGCCAGATACGTATAGTCATGATTTAGTTTCTGACTCAGGTAATCGGAAAAGTTCACTTTCAGTGCTTCGTCGGTGTGATGCACCATTTCTATAATAGCATTTTTAATCTTCTCAATCAAAACAGCACGTTTGTCATCCATCAGTTCTAACCCGGCATTAAATAACCCTACTTTAAGTTCATTGCGCTGTTCCAACGAAATGTTTTCCATTATCTCCACTTCGCCTAAATCGACCACTATAAAGTGAAGCCCAAGCTTTTTAAGCTCTTCTTTCACCACCATTTTACAACGGGCACTTACCATGTATTTGATATATAGCTTCAAAATATGTGTTATTATCGGATTTGGTCAAAGGTACGCATGTTTGCATCGTAAACTATTACAAAACTTTGAAAATAAGTTACATAATTCACACATTACTGATTATAAACTATTAACTACTGACTACACTACTTATCTCCCTTTTATATATTTCCGCCGGGCGTCATGCAGAATGTAGAATATAACGATACTTATCAATGCTCCAAAAAAGCACCAAACCGATGTCAGGTATTGTTCAAAGAATATAATGGTAATAAGACATGACAAAACCATTAATATCCCCAGCAGGTAGGTTCTTTTTATTGTTGAAACAAAAAGTGGAGTAATAGAAGCAATCAGATAAATGGCAAAAACAATTAAATGAATCGATTTTGGGTAAGTTTCAATATACTCAATGTGATAGCCAATAATTTCGGGAGTTGATTTGAATAGCAGTAAACAAAATGTAAAGTATAATGAGACTAAAACACCCAATGCTAAAAGTATTTTTATAACTTTTATTCTCGCCTTATTTTTTTCCATCAACAGCACTGCCAGTGGTACCATAAAAGGCCAAAAGACTTCGGCCATAATAAGAAAAGCATAGGTTGCAGGCTTCTGTACAGAGGCGAAATTAGGATTTTGTAACGAAAGCCATACAAAACCTTCAGCTATTTGCTGTAGCCCAAAAAACAATGGAATGTAAGCAAATACTATTTGCGAAGGCTTATGAACCTCTCGTATTGTTGCAACGCCTATTGTACTAATTACAACACCTCCAATAAAACTAGCTTCTGCGGAAAAACACATATAGTATAATTTAGCGTGAATTATAGAATCTATATCCCTTCAGACTTTCTTATTCATCAAAAAGATATTGGGCAAAGGTAGAAGCCAACTTAACACAAAAGCTTATATCTAAATAGTTATTTGTTGCATAATTCACACCATCATAACCGACCTCTAGCCTATGAAATACAACCAAAATTTGAGGAAGTGTGAATCATGTAACATATACTAAAAGTTGTGTAACACCAACATTCCGGAGCACCCGTAAATTTGCAGTTAATTGTAGTTGACAAATAAAGTTTGTATGAAAATAAAGTTACCGACAATAAAACCCAGAGAAATTGCTCTGCATCATATCCTGAAAGTAAGCCAGCATACATTTACAAAAGCAGTATCAGCCACCAACTTTTTTTCTGATGTTGCCGAAGTTTGCTTGTTTTTTGTGCGTTTTGTAAAAGAAACATTTTCGCGCAATCATGAAGTAAAAGAATTCTTTAAGCAATGCTTTCAAATCGGTTATAAATCCTTGCCACTGGTTTCAGTTACGGGAATTATTATGGGATTGGTGCTAACTATTCAATCGCGCCCGGTATTAGCAAATTTCGGAGCTGAGAGTTTACTTCCAGGAATGGTTGCTGTATCGCTTATCAGAGAAATGGGACCGGTTATTACCGGTTTAATCTGTTCAGGAAAAGTTGCTTCGAGCATTGGTGCCGAGTTAGGTTCCATGAAAGTTACGGAGCAAATTGAAGCTATGGAGGTTTCGTCAACCAACCCAATGAAATTCTTGGTTGTGACGCGGGTTTGGGCAGCTACTTTAATGATTCCGTTATTAATATTATACGCCGATGGGCTGGGTATTCTGGGAAGTTGGGTAGGTGCAAATTTAAAAAACGATGTCTCATTCACTTTATTTTTCACACAAGCTTTTAATCATGTTACCTTCATTGATTTTATTCCAGCCGTTATAAAATCGTTTTTCTTTGGTGGAGTTATCGGGTTTGTAGGTTGCTACAAAGGATACAATGCCGGGCGTGGTACTGAAAGTGTTGGAATAGCCGCAAATTCTGCTGTTGTAATATCCTCACTATTATTGCTGATTGTTGATATGATAGCTGTACAAATAACCGATATGATAGGATAAATAAATCATGAACACTAGTCAAACAACAGCTAAAAGCGAAACATTATCCGCCGAACCCATTATTGATGTTCGGCATCTTCGAATGTCTTTTGGCACTCAGCAAGTACTTAAAGATGTGTCGCTACAGCTTTTTGAAGGCGAGAATTTGGTTGTACTTGGTAAATCAGGTTCAGGCAAATCGGTTTTGATAAAATGTATTGTTGGTTTATTAACTGCAAGAAGCGGAACAATTACAGTATTCGGCGAAAATATCAACAAGCTAGACAGCCAGTTTCTGAGCGATATACGAAAAAAAATAGGGTTCCTTTTTCAAAGTGGTGCACTCTACGATTCAATGACTGTGAAAGAAAACCTTGAATTTCCATTGCGGAGAATACGGAGAAATCTTAACCAACAGGAGATTAATCAAAAAATAGGTGAAGCATTGGAAAATGTGGGTTTAGCAAGTGCATTAAACAAAATGCCATCACAACTTTCGGGTGGAATGCGCAAGCGAATTAGTCTGGCACGAACAATAGTTGTAGATCCAACCATCATGCTTTACGATGAACCTACAACCGGGCTTGACCCAATAACATCTGACGAAATAAGTGCACTTATCAATGAAGTTCAGCAGAAATACAAAACTTCGTCAATCATTATTACACATGATATTGAATGCGCTCGCGCCACTGCCAATCGGATTCTAATGTTACAGGATGGTGAGATTTATATGGAAGGAAATCTGGCAGCTTTCGAAAACTCCACTGATCCTACCATTAAAGCATTTTTTAAATGAATTCGACAAAACTAAAAAACTGTATTATGAAAACGGATACTCCCAAATTCAAAATTCGACTAGGACTCTTTGTTATCGGTGGGTTAGCACTTTTTATTCTGGTTATTTTCATTATCGGAAAGCAGAAAAACTTATTTAGTCCGGTGTTTAAACTTACATCTACTTTTGCCAATGTGAGCGGACTACAAGTAGGCAATAATATTCGTTTTTCGGGAATTAATGTGGGAACGGTTGATAATATTGTTATTATAAACGATACAACTGTAAGGGTAGACATGCTCATAAAAAATGAAGTATGGCAGTTTGTCAAATCAGACTGTAAGGTCACATTAGGATCAGAAGGAATTATTGGTGATAAGCTTTTGGTAATTACTCCCGGCAGCACAGACGCTCCACTGGCTGTACCTGGACAACGCCTTGCGTCGATTGAACCCATTGAAACAAATCTGATTATGTCCAGGTTAGATGAAACCTCACTGAATGCCGTAAAAATTTCGAAACAACTTTCGGAGATCGCATTCAACATTAACAACGGAAACGGAACACTTAGCCGGTTAATACAAGATTCTTTACTTGCCCAGAATTTAAATCAAACCATATCCAATCTGAACCAGTTTTCGAAAGGGTTGGTTGGAACTGACATTATAATTAAAAACCTAAAAGCGTCGTCGGGTAGTATCCAAACTATTACTCAACAACTTGCTATTACCTTCAACAGCATAAACAATGGCAATGGTACTTTGAATAAGATAATTTATGATCCGGTTATGGCGGATAATCTGAGTCAGACAATGATAAATATGCGGAAAGGTTCAATGAATTTAGCCGATACAGATACACTATTAGCCAGGTTAAATGTTACAAGCATTAATGCAGAAATAATCACCCAACAAATTACTGAAATGATGAATAAGATTAATCACGGTAACGGCACTGTTGGGCGTTTAATACACGATACGACGCTTGCCGAAAACTTGAATCAAACACTGATTAACCTGAAAAAAAGTACCAAAGGACTGGATGAAAACATGACAGCTGCCAAGCACAATATCTTTTTCAGAGGGTATTTTGAACGGAAAGCAAGGCAAGATGCCGACAAAAAGAAGAAATTAGCTGAAATAAAATAGTTTCATTTTCAGTTATTCCGATAAGATATAAGGAATGGAAAACAGCAATGCCTTATTGCCTGAAGAAGGAAAAGAAACACTTTCAGTACTTAGATATTAAATGCCAGTTTAATACCCTGTATAAGCATATTAGCACCTAACACACCAATAATTAATCCCATTATTTTGCCGACAATAACGAATCTCTTTTCACCTACAAACCGAACAATGTAACTACTGTAAATAAATGCATAATATGTCATCAATACAATGATTGCAAACATAAACACAGTTATTCCTAAGTAAATAAAATTAGCTTTTACAACAAAGTTCATAGCTGTAACAATGGTTCCTGGACCAGCTAAAATAGGTATAGCCAATGGTGAAATGGCAAGTCCATCATCGAAAGCTGTATCGCCTTCAATATGTACCGGAGTTTTTTTAGACTGAAGCATATCGAACCCGATAAAGAAGATGAGAATTCCACCAAATACTTTAAAACCGGGTATGGTGAGCCCAAAAATCTGGAATATATACTGACCAATTAATATGAACGCCAACACAATTAAAAATGCAACAATGGTAGACGTTTTAGCTATTTCCTTCTTCTTCATTTCCCCCTGACCTTCAGTCAGTTTCACAAAAATAGGAATGTTGGCAATAGGATTCATAATGGCAAAAAAGGCCATAAAAACAGTAAGCGAGTACTCCCAGATATTTTCCATACGCAGGCTTTTAAAATTATTTATAATAGTTCAATACAAATTCATGTATCTGAAAATCAGTCATTATATCCGTCATTACAAACTCTACTTTGACTTTCCGAAAATAATGATCGGCTTGTAAAAGCTTATAAAATTCGGTTTTAATATCAACAGGTCCAAAGAGAACTACTTGCTGATAGTTTCTCATAATATTGCTTATTTCTTTGTAATAAGCATGCCGGTATTTATCCGTTCCAAATAGTGGCAAAAGATTATTGTACTGAATATATTCTTCATTCTCTCTCGACTTAAACACTATATTTCTTGAAACAATCATATGGTTATAAAGTTCCATTAATAAAGCATTTGTATCATCCATAAAAATGGCAAGTTGTTTTATTTTTATCATATTAACACATATTACAAATTTCGCTCTTCAAATGAAAGCTTTTGTAGCTTTATATCTGCTAACATTACTTAAAAAAAAGCAAAATAGCTGAGCTAATTAAGCACAAATAACTTCACAACAAAAGTACCGAATTTTGTAACCTGCATCCTTACATAACTATATATATTAATTGCACAATTCATAGGTCGGCAGACAATCCAACACATTAATATTCTGATTTTAAAATGGATACCCGATAGCAATATTCAAAATTAGGTTTTGAGTTCTCCAGGTTGAGCTGGAGAGGTTAATCTGATTAATCACCCAGCGTTCGTTTTCAGGCAACCATGGTTTCCGCAAAGGCATAGCAACATCGAACCGCAACACAAAAAACGAGAGATCAACACGTAAACCGGCACCAGCACCAACTGCCAACTCATTTAAAAACGAGTTGAAAGCAAATGGAGATCCTAAATTAGCCGCATTACGATTTCGCAACCAGACATTTCCGGCATCAACAAACAAAGCACCTTTAAAATACTTATATATTCCAAACCTGAATTCTGCATTTGATTCCAGTTTTATGTCGCCACCTAATTGCAAGAAGCCGGTTGAACCAATGGTTTGTTGATAGGTTCCGGGACCCAGTGAATTTATTGAAAATGCCCGAATACTATTTGGGCCACCACTAAAAAACTGTTTGCTATAAGGCAATGTAGACGAGTTTTGATAGGAACTTGCAGCTCCGGCAAACACTCTAAAAGCCAGCTTGTCGTTATGCTCCAGATTATAATAGGCGCGACCATCAATGCTCAATTTAGCAAACTGAGAGTAAATAGCACCTAGAATCTGGGACGGATTATTGGGTGTAGGTGTCTCGCCACGAACAACATTTATCAACGAGAAAAGGTTACCAGCAGTCTCAGCATTCACATTGACAAAAAATTGAAGTTTTTTCTTAGTAAGCATCTGTTCACTATAGGTAAACGAGTAATTTGCGCCTGCAACAAACTGTTCTTCATAACTTTTCTTCAGAAATGGGTTACTCAATAATGAATCAAAAACAGCTGATCTATTCGTAATGGTTGTATTACTAATACTAATAGGATTAAATTCGTGCTCTACACGAATACTATTTTTCCATTTAAATCCGTATGAAAACTGCAAAGAACCCATATTAAAATAATTCACCCTGCTCAAAAAATTATACGAGAGCGAGAAAGTTGTTTTGGGAACATAAATACTGTTTGTGGGTCTTATGTTGAACGGAGTCACAAAACGCGGGAATGTCAACTCTATTTGTGGATTAATGGAATAGGAGAATGAGTTGTTTCTGGCTTTACTCAACTGCGCTTCAAACGAACCGGCCAGACTTAAATTTAAAAACTCCGCTCCTTTAAATGTATTGCGGTCCAAAATACTCAGATTAACACGAGGCCCCACATAATTATTTGATTTATAGACCATATCAAGTTCCGAACGGAAACTAAACTTAGTCATTGGAGTCATCAGAACAGTTGCATCTAAATATCCGTTAGCTGTAGTATCGCTTTCAGAAAATTTCACCTGTACAAACTTAAAGTTACCCATAGTCATCAATCTATTCAGGGTAATATTATGATTTCTACGTGTATATACCTCATTTTTTCTCAAATAAACCGAATTCAAAATAACTTTAGGGTAGATATTCATATCTTCTTGTGTACCCATAAATGTGGTATTTTTGTACATCAATGTGTCCATTGTACTATCAGCCTTCTCATTTAATGAGTAATTTTGATTAACAAACACATTATTTATATGGTAAACCGTTTTTGCATTCTCAGGAACACTGTCTTTTAAAGTGAGTTTAAACGAAATGGCATTATTTAGCATTAAAGTATCTGCCTTAAAAAGCAGATAATCAGGGTTGAAATAGAAATATCCTTTATTTTTCAACAAGGCATCTATCCGCACTCGTTCGGCTTTCAAAATATCCAAACTATAATCTTCGCCTGGTTTTATAATAGAATTGTTCTTATCCGAAACAATAATACGGCCTATACTATCATCGGAAATACTATAAGTAAGCTCTTTGATAGTGAATGGTTTGTGAATATGACTTGTATAAATAACCGACGCAGTATGCTTCTTTTCAACAACTTCAAATGTAGTTTTACTATTAAAAATCCCGATATTAAACAAAGTTGCATCAATCACAGAGGCAGTTACAGCCGGATTTACCGCCGATATCAGAACTGGTTCTTGCCCCTGTTTCTTTATCCATTTTTTGAATCCACTTTTGGGATTTTCGCCTCCATACATGTACGCCCACACTTGCGGACGCAACCCAAAATAACTGGTATTTGGTTGAGGCCGAATAACCGATTCGATAGTTGATCTGATATCTCCTTTATGCATTTTTTCAGTCGACTCTATTTTTATTGCTGCACCGGTATAAAGCCGTTCGCCAGCGGGCAAACGCCCTGTACCTTTACACCCGACAAAAAGCAGAATAAAAGAAACAAGGAATATACGCCCCATAACCCACAAAAAAGAAGTTCCAACCCATAATGAGCGATTGAAGTTACTTTTGTCAGTTATGTTTAATTTGAATTTCATATATGGATTGTATGGATATAGCATTAGTTCATTCCACTTTTAATGAGTGGTGGTTTTCTTCTTTTTCTTCAATTTGTAAGTATGTGTTGTGGCTTTTTTATTAGCCGCTTTCTTCTTTTTATTTTCAATTTCTTTCCAACTATTGAAATCTTTCACATAAACCAAACCCACACCGGTTTCAATCACCTGACCTTCAATTTCATCTTCGTACATATTATGTCTGAAACCTTTCAGACGGTAAGCACCATCATCAGACAGTTTATACTCAACGGTCACATCGCTGGTTATTTCACTTGTCGAACTTTGCTCTGTTTTATTACTTTGCACAGCTACAGACCCTCCCAACTGAACCGTCAAGCGATCGTTGAAAAGTTGTTTTTTCAAACCTACTTCAAGTTGAGGATTTCCTTGCAACTGTACATTAAAATTTAAATCCACACCTTTCACCATCTTGGAGCTAAACTGGTTTAACTGAGCTGTTATTAAATTTCCCACCGTAGAACTTACTACTGAAGAAGCTATATCTGTATCAGAAGCAAATGGATTTTCCTGAACAAATCGGCTCAATATCAATAACGCAAAAACCTGTTTGTTTAATGCTGATGGATCTTCATTAAGCATCGTTAGTTTTTGATTTACAGCTCCTCCCAGAATACCCTTTTCTTCGGGTGTCAATTGTATCTCAAATGTAATTTCGGGTTTCAATATGGCTCCGCGTAGTTTTAGCACCACCAAAAATGGATACATTTGTTTATAGCCGGCCTTTTCAGCATCGCTCAAACCATCCATTTGGTCGGCAACTAAATCATACGGAGCCGCACGAACGGTGAAGGAAGCATCCAAACTTATAGTTGCATTCATAGGATCACCATTCCAGGTAATTGTACTTCCCTTGATAATATCAAATTTACGCTTCATTATTTGTTCCAATGAAATTTGGTAACTACCTTCGTTCAGGTTATACGTTCCGGTGAGGCTCATTTTTCCACTGCGATCCATTATAAAACTCAGGGCAGCATCTCCCCTCACCACCAACGAATCGGATGAAGTCGGATCCATTAATAAGCGTAAAGTTGCTTCTTTATCCACTTCAATTATTGACGAAAGGTCAAATTTAGAACCGGATTTGGTAGTTGTAGCTTTTTCCTTTCTAAGCAAAATTGGAGTAAATGCCGAAGAGTCATTAAACTCAATTACGTTCTCGCCTTTATCGGAAGTAAGTTTGTCATCAGGCACAGCAAAAGTAAAGTTGGAGCCTTTTTTCATCTTCAATCGTGCATTTAAAACAGGTAAATTCAGAGGGCCTGTAATATCAATTTTGCTGTCAATGATCATTCGTCCAAAAAACTCCTTGTTGTCTTTTGCAGTCGTGTTGAAAAGCAGAAAATCGTTCGATTTAACGTGCAAATCATACACAAAATTAGAAGAATCTTTTGTTTTTAAAGCGCCATTCAAGGTAGTGGCATGTTGATTGGCATCCAGCAGGGTAAAATTATCGAAATAGACTCCGTCGTGTTTTAATTCAATTGATTCATGTTTCATTTCCAACTTGTTATTCAAAAACTTTGGTTTTAAAAATGCATTATTGAATGTAAGTGTACCTATTACGTCGGGACTTCCAAGCTTACCTGTAGCCGAAAAACTACCGGTAACTGTTCCTGAACTTTCAGAAATTTCGCCCATTGAAAAAGCTTCAATAGTTTTCATCGAAAGTGATTGAATATCCATATTCATATTCAATGAATTATTACCTTCGGTTAGGATAAGTGAACCATTTGCGCTCAGATTATTATCGGCACCCGACAACCTGGCATTCAAATCAAAACGTTCGGCAGTTGGATTTACAGCTTTTACGTACAAATTGCCAATAGGAACATTGCGAATATTCAAGTTGAAAATATTAGCATCAGCAATAATCCCGTAGGCGTTATTAATTCTTTTTAGTAATAAATTTCCGTCCACGTCACCTTTAATAAAACTACTGTCGTGTTGCACTATACGTGAAATATCTTCTAGCTTAAAGTTTTTAATACCGATATTTAAATCATCATTAAACTTATTGTTTACTGAAGCTATATTTACCTGACTCTGAGCATTATTCAGAAACAAATGATGAATCAAAAATCCGGGTTTCCCAAATTCAATATAATTATCAGGAGCAATGTCCCAACGATTATTCATTAGATAGAAATTGACCGGATCAAGTGCCAGCCTGTAGTTATCATTGTTCTTCGTAATTTCCGATTGAACCAATAGTTTTTTACCACCACTACTGTCGATGGAGGAAACATTAGCCAACATTTTATTATCGGCCAGTTTTCCATCAAACAAAAAGTTCGTTAAGCTGACTTGCGAGTTAGAAATGCCTGAACTAGACAATTTATAGTCCAATGACTTAGCATCAGAATGCACATCAATTGCCAAATCATTCATCTCAGTTGCTCCATAAACGATATGCTTCATAAAAGCATTCAGTTTCAGCTCTTTTTTCTCACTATCGAAGCTTCCGGTGATACTCCCGGGCACAAACTCCGTTAGTCCGGGCAACAGCACTTCGGATATAACAGGATGATTGTGCAACTGCACATCAACCGTAAAATTAGTAGGTGATGACTTCTTTTTGAGAGCTTTTACAGCAGTAAAAGAGAAATAGGTGTTAATAAATTGGGTTAGCACATCGGGAAGCGCAGTGGGCGATTTTGTTCCGTTGTACTTTAAATCAACAAAAGGACTGGAGATGTTGAACTCACTTTTATTCGGGGCATTAATCATGGATACCTGTACTGAATCCACGGCATATTTCTTTCCATTATTATTTACCATTAAGCTATTAATCCCTGCCTTTCCATTCAAATCATCTAGGTTGGAACCTCTAAAGTCGGCAGTGGCATCCAGACCAATGCGTGTATCGTCTTTGGTAAAGTTCAGCTTTTGCAAGTCGGCTCCCTGCACGTTCAAATGGAATTTATACCGTTCCTGATTAGGTGTCATATTCACCAATCCATCAAAATCGAATACAGCATTTTCGTCGTTCAAATTCACTTTGCCGTAAAATTCTTTGCCACTGGCTGTTCCATCAACACTGAGGTGCTGATAATTGTACCTATTCAAATAAATTCTGGGAGCATCTGCCTTTATTCTTGCTTCTATGGTTTTTGGATCCAGACCATGACCATATACCTGAGCAGTTAAGGTTACCGGACCATACATTTTACGGTTTTTGAGCAAAAGACCCAAATCCAGATTATTGATATTCATATTGGCAGTAAAATTCTCCTTTGGATCTAAGGTACCCACCAAATTGGCCGCTCCATACGTGCTTTTCAGGCCGACAATTGTTCTAAACGATTTTATTCTACCGTTGAAATTAACCAATAAGGTCAAGTCTTTTGGCAAACTAATACTCTGAGGAATGGCAGGTCCGGCTATCATCCGCAAATCTTTTTCTCCCGATACAAGTTTTGTATTGGGAAAAATAAAATAGGCTGTTTCCGCTTTTGGTAAGCCAACAATGGTAAAATCGGTTTTCAGTACGGTTTTCTCACCGGTTTTAATCAGTACTTGTTTTCCACGAAGCTTATTTACTTGTCCAACAACTCGCCCGCTTATGCTCGTGATATTCTGCTTATTTTTAAAGAAATCCAACTTCCCGAGTGTCGGAGCAAAATAAAGAATGTCTGTGTTAGCAAAGCCGGATTTAATCAAGTTAACGTCTAGATACAGGAATGGTAAGGAATCTTTCAACGATTGAAGCGACTCGTACCGAATGCCGGCACTACCAATCAGCGTTGAATGAGTGGTAGCGGCTTTGATATTCCTGGCATTGATGGAATGAGCATCCATCCTGAAATTCGTTTCGAACTGTTTGATAGCAAAGTTATTCTGATCAATAGCACTCAATTTAGTTACCGCTACTTTTGTAGAATCAGATGAATAAAACAGGTTGTCAGCCAACAGATTCAGATTATTATACTTCAATACATTCGCATCAAATACTTTTTGAGGTTTAGGATGTTGTCCCACTGTATAGGCCAAAGCGTTATTGCTTAAATCGATGTGTTTTACGACTACTTTCCAATTACTTTTCGGAGAATAATCTTCCATTTTTGGGGTAGTATCTATTTTTACGGTAGGAACGGTTTTGTAGTGAATATCACTTCCCAACAAGTAAACTTTGTCCAGATCGACCAATTCAGTTTGAAGATTTACCACTCCTTCTTTCAGCTCAAAACGCTTAATGGCCGCCAAAATACTTAGTTTATTGACAGAATCACCAAAATTCAGAATGGAATTATTGATTTGAATATTATTGGCTGAAAATATGGGTAACAAACCAGTCGAAGGCTTCTTTTCTGATGGCCGAACAGCTTCAGAAAGAAGTACATTGGCTCTTAGTTTCTCAACCAGTAAATCGTCAATGGCATAAATTGATTTATCTAGTTTGATTTCGTGAACTCTCAGTTCCAGTTTTTGGAGAGAAGCACTTACATTGGTTCCACCGAATTCATCATCATAGCGTACCCGAATATTGTTCAGTTCAATATTACCTACCGTGAATTTCCAGGCTGAAGGAGTTTTTGATTTTACAATATCTGTTTTAGTGCTATCTGAAAAAGCATTTATCAAAAAGTTATAATTGAAAAGCGAATCTGTTCTTGTGCTATATAAGTTCAAATTCAGATTCTCAAGCGCAATATTATTTACAGATATTTTATTGAACAACAAGTCTGTAAGCGCAATATTAGCATCCAACTTTCCGGCAAAAATCAATGTATCTTTATTCAGGTCTTCCAAAAAAAGACCCTCCACAATGACTGATTTGGGGAAGGAAATACCAACACGCTCTATCTCAACCCGGGTATGGGTTTTATTGCTCACAAAGGTAGTGGCAGCGTGTATGATTTTAGTCTGAACAGCCGGAATCTGAATAATTCCGGCAATTATAAGGAATAATAGCACAAAAACAATAGCCACCCATAAGATGGCTTTCAGTGTCTTCTTTATGATGGTGAGTGCTCTTATCATCCCTTTCATTCAGTGTTACAACTAGTTGTTGCAACATTAAAACTGCTTTTTAAAATTAAAGCTGCAATTTAGAAAAAATTATTTAAAATACGCAATAACAAACTCTTGTTTTTCTGTTAAAGTCAATTTATCTGTTGTTCTTATCCCAATATCGATAGCATCGAAGTTGTGATCGGCTTTTAGCAAGTTGGATAATTCATTTTTAGCATCTGTTGGACCAAACAGCAAAACATCGCTGTAATTTTTGATTTCGTCACTAATTTCTTTGAAAAATACCGATTGATTGTGAATTTGTTCTTTACTGTGCAGCCTAACCTCGTGCGTATCTACGTTTACTTTTTCGAGTGCCACTGGTTTTAGAACAATTTCCCTGGAAAAAAGGTTGTGATTATAAATTTCTATTAACACAGCACTTGAATGGTCCATCCAAACGCCCAATTGTTTATCTTTTTTCATACTAAAATCATTTTTAAATTGTTATGTATCTTTGTTCTATTCTGACTCATAAAGCCGAAGCCTGTTGGTAAGCGTTTTCAACTCATTTTGCATGGTATTTATTCGTTGTAACAAATAACTAACTGTTTCAATGCCTTCCAGATTTATGTCCAGTTCATAATAAAAGCGAACGTACTTCTCAAGTTCCAATAGCTGGTCGGCGGCTATAAATCCGGAGTTCTCAACAGTTGTAATTTCTATCAACCCCGTTTGTTGCAATGAACTGATAAATGAAATATCGATATTGTGATTGGCACAAAAATCGTCAATTGCTATTAGATATTTTGTTTGCATGGTTTCTTCTTTTACTATAAACTACTTATTATAAACTATCTACTTATAAACTACCTACTATAAAGTATCTCTTAATTCCCGATATAATTCCTTCTGTTTTTCAGTCAGATTGGTCGGCATTTTAATGTTATAAGTCACTTGTAAATCGCCAAACTGTCCTTCGTATTTATAAACAGGAAATCCTTTGCCTTTCAGGTTCACTTTGGTTCCATTTTGAGTTTCGGGTTTTATTTTTAGTTTCACTTTTCCATCCAGTGTGTCGATAGTAATTTCGCCTCCCAACACGGCCGTGTAAAAATCCAATTCTACATTTTCAAACAGATTATTGCCCAAACGTTTGATGCTGGTATGATTGGCTACCGAAAAAGAAATATATAAATCCCCATTTGGGGCACCGTTCGTTCCGGCACCACCATGTCCGGTTATTTTAATAGTTTGTCCGTTTTCTACACCGGCAGGAATGGTAATACGGATATTCTTACCATTTACTGTCAGGGTTTGTTTATGTGTTTTGTAAGCGTCAATCAGTTCCAAATGAATTTCAGTTGTATAGTCTTCGCCCCGGTATTTAGCTTGTCTACCTCTTCCCGCTCCTGCTCCACCAAACATTGATTCAAAAAAATCGGAAAAATCACTACCAGTTGGTCCATCTGAGAAACCTCCACCACGCGAACGGGACGATTGCGCCCGCTGTTGTTGCTGCTGCTGTTCAAACTCAGCTCCATGTTGCCAGTTTTCGCCATACTGGTCGTATTTTTTCCGTTTTTCAGGATCGCTCAATACCTCGTTCGCTTCATTTATTTGTTGAAAATTGGCTTTGGCATCAGCATTATTTGGATTCAAGTCCGGATGAAATTTACGAGCCAACTTCCTATAAGCATTTTTGACATCTTTAGGCGATGCCGATTTATCAATTCCTAATATTTTGTAATAATCTACGAAATCCATAATCTTCAGATAAATTTAAGAACCCCTTTAGGGATCATCTTTACTCTTTATAGTCAGTATAATCGGTATATCCTTTTGCATCATTGGTATAAAATTGATCCATATGCAAATCGACAGACACAGGCCAATGATTTTGCATACGTTTCACCAAATCAGGATTATTGATAAATGGACGACCAAAAGCAATCAAGTCAGCCTGACTGTTTTCAATCTCGGCTTCAGCTCTGTCTCTATCGTATCCACCAGAAAGTATCAATGCATTTTTAAAACGGGTACGAATAATTCCCTTTATTTCCGACGGAACTTCGGGAGCTCCCATGCTCGAATGATCTACTAAATGTAAATACACAATTCCCAATTTATTCAATTCTTCGGCCAAATAAGTGTAGGTTTCTGCAATTTCCGGATATTGTGACATGTCATTAGCCACACCGTAAGGCGACAAACGAATACCTGTTTTGTCTTTTCCAATGGCAAGAGCCACGGCACTAACCACTTCTAGCACAAACCGACAACGATTCACAATACTTCCGCCGTATTTATCGGTACGAATATTACTGTAAGGCGACAAAAACTGCTCAAGCAAATAACCATTAGCAGCATGAAGTTCTACCCCATCAAAACCCGATTCAATGGCATGTTGCGCTGATACCACATATTCAGTCAAAGTCAATAACAAATCGTCATCGTCCATTGATTTTGGAATGGGGAAATCCTGCAACTGCATTGAGTCAGTCCACATTTGTCCTGAAGCTCTCACAGCCGATGGTGCTACAATGCGAGCTCCTTCCGGCAAATTTAGCGAATGGCTTATACGTCCGGTATGCATCAACTGTATAAAAATTTTTCCGCCTTTGCGATGTACGGCCGCAGTCACTTTTTTCCAACCATCAACCTGTACCTTACTAAAACAACCCGGAATGCGGGAATATCCAAGTCCGTTAGGTGATGGAGCAGCTCCTTCTGTAATAATTAACCCGACACCGGCACGTTGGGCATAATAATCGGCCATCAACTCATTTGGTATATTTCCAATGGCTCTGCTACGTGTCATAGGCGCCATTACCACCCTATTTTTCAATTCGATGCTTCCTAACTTAAAAGGACTAAATAATTTAAATTCATTCATAACTTACTACATTACAGCATTTTTAATATAAATTTTAGAATCAATACAATAACAACCCGGCTAAGTCTTATTTACTCCAGAATTGTATATTCTATCGAAACAAAAGTAAAAAAGTTGGGATAATTGGCAGTTACATAACTTCTGGAATAAATTACATAATTCACACCTTACTATGCTCTTTTCTTTTGAAATAAATGTTGGATACTGGCTCTCAAACCATGTCTTTTTTTTTCTGTTTCAATTTCGCCAATCAGAAATCCATAAGGTTTTAGCGATTCAATATGGTCGCAAATAATTTTAAACATACCAATAAGTGGAATGGCCAGGAAAATTCCGGCAATACCCCATATTAACTCTCCAAGTACCAGCGCTACAATGGTTGTGAATGCATTTATCTTCACTTGTGTACCTAAAATTATCGGGCTCAATATCCATTCCTGAATAAGTTGCACAAGCATGTAAACGCCAATGATACTTAAAACTAAAGACAAGCTCGCCCCTTGCACAATGGCAACCAGTACAGTTAGTGTGGTTCCTGTCAGATTGCCAATAAACGGAACAATTTCCAACAATCCACAAAGGATGGCAAAAAAGAGTGCGTTTTTCACTCCTATCAGGCTAAAGCCAATACCATACATAATCCACAGACACACAATCATTTTTGTAAGCCCAAGCAAATATTGTTGCGATACGTTTGTAATGCTCGAAAGCATTTTTTTTATTTCAGTCTGTTGCGCCGGAGGAATAAGTTTAAGAATGAAACGTCTGATATGTGTCCGAAAATATAAAAACAGAAAAATATAGGCCAACACCAATATAAAATTAGTAATAACAGAAGCGAGCGAGCCCACCAACACTTGCATAACTCCGGTTATGGAAAGTTCCTCCTTACCCAGCATTTCCGATTGTTTTTTGGGAGTTATTCCAAAATTCGTAAAAATATATCGTTGAATGCGACTGCCAATTTCAATTATTTTTTCCGACAACAAGGAAAATTCTTTAGTCAATTCGTTTATTTGCCATGTTAATAGCGCACCCACCCCGACAATTGTCGATAATAGCACTAACAAACAAATGCTGACAGCAAGTACTTTGGGGATCTTCTTTTTTTCCATCCATTTACAAAATGGCAAAAAAAGTGTAGCCAAAATTCCGGCAATACACAACGGAATAAGAAATCCTTGCATAAAATACAACCCGGCAACAATCAAAAAAAGAAGGAAAAGTGGCTGGATAACAGCTTTCGAAACAATTGTCATAGGGCTATTTTCACTGAGTGGTTACAGTTTGTATTATTTTCTTAGCAATATCTTCGGGCGAAAGTACAAAGTCAATATAACCACTAGCTATGGCAGTTTCTGGCATGTCAGGTTGGGTGGCGGTGTCGGGTTTTTGTGCAATGGTAATGCCGCCAACTTCCTTTATACTTTTCAGCGCATCGGCGCCATCGCCATCGAACCCCGACACAATCACTGCAATTAGTTTTCCGTTCCAGTTTTCAGCCATCGAATGCATAAACACAGTAATAACATCGGGCCAACCCCAGGGCTTTGATATTGGTTTCAACCGAAACTCACCGTCAAGTACATGCAAATCGCGCTTCGAAGGTATTATAAACACATGATTAGGTTTTATGTCTAATTGGTCAGTAATCAGTTCGACAGGCATTTGTGTATAATGTGGCAGTATTTCATGAAGCGATGTAGCCACTGTCCTTAAATGATTGACTATGACTATTGCCGCACCCATATTGGCCGGCAAATGTTTCAACAAACGGATATAAGCATCGAGCCCACCTGCTGAGCCACCCACACAAACCACCGGAAAATCTTTAGTAACTGGTTTTGTTTTCATAGCTAATAGTTATTTTTTTTAATCTAATCTGTTTGTATATTTCAAACCAAATGACTGTTGACATTCCTGCCGAAATACAAATAAGCAACTGCACCAATGTGAGTTTATTAAACTGAAATAATTCAAGGAAAAATGGGACATTTAATATCAGCGTCAAAAAGAAAATAGCCCCACCAACAACCCATAAAACGGCTGTATTAGGAGTAGCTATTATTTTGAATATATTATCTGTCCACGAACGATTGGTAAGAATAACAGCTATATTGGAAATAATGAGGGTTGTAAATGCCATTGCCCGCACCTGATTGACTTCGAACGAGAAATGCAAACCACCCAAATAAACCACCAATGTAACCAATAGAATACCAACTCCCTGCAGACAGCTAAAAATTACTTTTCTGGTTCCAAAAAACGGTTCATCCAGTTTCTTGGGTGGACGGCTCATTACGTTAGACTCTTCTTTTTCAGCTTCGAAAATAATGGAACAAGCAGGATCAATAATTAATTCCATAAAAACAATATGTACCGGCCAAAGAATAATGGGAAGATGAGCAATTAGAATAGGAATTAATGATAATCCGGCAATGGGAACATGAATGGCAAACGTATATCCAAAGGCCTTTTGGAGATTATCGAAAATTCGTCGTCCCATGCGGATAGCTCCAACGATGGAGGAAAAATTATCGTCCATTAATACCAACGAAGAGGCTTCACGCGCTACATCGGTTCCTTTTTTTCCCATAGCAATTCCAATATTGGCCGATCTCAAGGCCGGAGCATCGTTTACACCATCGCCAGTCATAGCCACAATTTCGCCATTACGCTTTAATGCTTCTACAATTTTCAATTTCTGCTCTGGAACCACACGGGCAAAAACATTAATTTCTTTGATTTTTAGGCACAATTCTACATCAGAAATACCCTGTAGTTCAGTGCCAGTCATACATTTTTCCGGATTATCAAGTCCAATTTCCATGGCAATATGTTGCGCCGTCACCGGATAATCGCCGGTAATCATAATCACCCGAATTCCAGCTTTATGACATTCGCTTATGGCTTGTTTTACGTTACTGCGGATATGATCTGACAGGCCTATCAGACCGATAAAATCAAATTTGAAATCGTGCTGAATATCTGGTAACCCATTGGTGCTAATTTTTGATTTTGCAACGCCCAAAACGCGTAATCCATTCGTTGCAAGCCCCTGAACAACCGCTGACAACCGTTTTCTTTCATTCGACTCTAAATGACACAATTCGAAAATGGCTTCCGGTGCACCTTTGGTGGCAATGCATTTTTCTTTTGTATTTTTTTCGGAAAACACCCTCGACATAGCCAGCAATTCTTTGGACAATGGATATTCCTTAATCATTTCCCAGGTTTTATGAATATGTTTTGTTCCTTTTAGTTGCATTTTGCCCATTTCGGTAATGGCTTTTTCCATCGCATCAAAAGGATTTGTTTGGCTGGACAAAATGCCAAATTCCATGATTTCATGGAAATCTTCAGGCAACATTTTTTCATTTTCCACGACAATAAAATCCTTACCGTTATAGAGTTGTGCAACAGTCATTTTATTCTCGGTCAGCGTTCCAGTCTTGTCGGTACAAAGCACCGTAGCCGAGCCAAGTGTTTCTATAGCAGACGGATTGCGCGTCAACACCTTCTTTTTGGACATGCGCCACGCTCCAAGTGCCATAAAAACGGTAAGAATAACCGGAAATTCTTCGGGCAACATAGCCATTGCCAGCGTTATTCCGGCTAAAAAGCCATTGATCAAATCTCCATGAGTAAGTGTAAAACCAATAACTACAAGCACACAAAGAACGCCGGCTACAATGGTCAGTTTTAGTACCAACGAGCCCATTTCTTTTTTCATTCGGGTTGGTTCATCTTTTACATCTCCCAATGCTTTGCCAATTTTTCCAATCTCGGTATTTACACCTATGCTTGTCACACGCGCAATGCCATTACCTTGTACAATCATGGAGCCGGAATATACAAACGGTAGATCGTCACCACCAGGTTGAGTAATCTTCAATTTTTCGTCCCAATCGCTTTTCCGAACCGAGACAGATTCACCCGTAAGCAAGGATTCGTCGACCAGCAAGTTGACCGATTGTACAACAGTTGCATCGGCCGGAACCCGGTCACCTTCTTGCAAAATAATTAAATCGTCAGTCACAACTTCCACGCCTGCAATGCGTACTTCCACGCCATCACGAATCACCAATGCCCGCGGACTAGCCATATCTTTGAGCGCATCGAGTGCTTTCTCCGTCTTTTTTTCCTGAAAAAATTCTATAGCCATAATAACAAAGACAAAACAAAGTAGCATAATGCCTTCTTTCAGATCGCCCAATACAAGGTATAAAGAGCCGCAACCCACCAATAGAATAAACATAGGTTCTTTAACAACTCCCAGCGCAATGGAAAAGAAGTTTTTGTGTTTAGAAGATGGTAACATGTTTAACCCTTCCGAAGCTGATTTTTCAGCCGCCTGAGCACTGGTTAAACCTGTAAGGTTATCAGGAATAATGATAGTATTTAGTTTTTCTTTTTTCATAATAGAACAACCTCCCAAAGGAGGCTTTTAAGAATTTATTTGTTTTTAAATGGTTCAAATACTAGGTTTTAAATCCTCTTTAGGGGGCTGGGGTCGCAATTTCGGTAGGGGCTATTTTTCCCGAAAACATATTGGCATAAGCATGTGTAAATTCTGCTCCATACAGTACAATGATAGACGAATAATTAACCCAAAGCATGATTAATATAACAGAACCTGCTGCGCCATAACCAGTCCCGGGGTTTGCTTTTCCAAAATAAAGACTCAAGGCAAACTTCCCTATTTCAAATAGTAATGAAGTTACAAATGCACCTATCCACACATGTTTCCATTTAATTTTGGCATCGGGCAAAAACTTAAACATAAGGGCAAATAATACAACCAGAACAGATAATGATAGTCCGATATTCATTATTTGTAAAATCAGCAAAAATGAATCGGAGAAATGGTGTGTCAGCCAGGTGCCAAAGGCAGCAATCAATGCAGAAATAATAAGTGAAACCATCAGGAGAAACGCTATGGAAACAATTAACCCGAATGAAAACAACCGAACGCGAATAATATTCCAGATACCCGATTTAGTCGTGTCCAGTTTCACTTCCCAAACAGCATTGAGCGCAGTTTGAAACTCGGCAAACACACCTGTTGCCCCAATAATGATAGTGATTATAGCAATTATAGTTGCCAAAACTGAATTCCGAAGGCGGCTGGCTTGCACAATCATATCTTGCACTTGCCTGGCAGTATCGGCTCCCATGGTGGCAGTGAATTGTGCGGCTAATTGATTGTTTACAGCTTCCCGCCCAAAAAAATATCCGGCAAGGGAAACAATGACCACCAGCAATCCCGGTAAGGAGAAAATAGCGTAATAGGCAATAATAGAGCTCTCGCGAAATGGATCTTTTGCGTACCAACTCTTCAATGCATTTTTTAAAACAGTAAAGACTTTTTGAATATGTGTTTTCATTGGCTACGTAGATTATTCAGCATACAACTTAATTTACAAGCAATGTTCAGTCAATTGATCATTCTATTTATTTCAATTCAGTCATTATTATTGCAATACAAATCTAGTGTATTCGGGCTGTACAATGTTATATAACTTTCTGAAAGAGTTACATTATTCACAGGTTATGGAAACCAGAATAAAATGATTGAAAAATTGCTAAATACATACATTTATTTTCTAAAAATAAATTACTACATTTGAACAGAAAAATAATTAAAGGACAGAAACACACTCAATTCCCTGAACTAAATAAAGTGTTTTGAAGTTATTATTTCGATTGACATGAAATAAAGCTGTGCTCATTTAGTCTGACTCCAAGTATATAAAACAGATAAACAATTAAAATTCAATAAATTAAAAACAAATTAAACTATCTGCATATGAAGAAGCCAACCCTATTATCTGCAATCCTAATTTTTATTGCATGGACAGTTTTAACACTGTATGGAACCCAATTATTCAGCGGAGAAAAAAACATTAGTCTGGACAAATTAATCAGTACACATTTATCAGTAGCCATAATACTTGCAGCTGCATTATTAACTGGCTTTGTTTTTTTCTACAAATTGTCAAAAAATACCGGTTTGCAAGGTGGCTTTTCGCTAAAAGATAAAATATTTATTTATCCCATTACGGTCATTACTTTAGGATTCATTCTTTCCTATCTAAAAGGACTAAATGTCGCCTCGCTGGGATTTGGTCTTGTTATCATCAACACTTTTTTTGTAGGTATATCAGAAGAAATGATGTTCCGCGGTATAATCCTTACAAGTCTGGCTAAGCGAATGAGTTTCTGGAAATCAGTTCTCATTATGTCGTTACTCTTTGGTTCTGTGCATGTTCTGAATGTATTTATAACCGGAAATTTATCAAACTCAATCCTTCAGGCATTTATTGCCACCTTTTCAGGATTTCTGTTTCTTGGCATCAGACTTAAAACAAATAGCATACTTCCGGCCATGTTTATTCACTGGCTTTGGGATCTTATGGTTTTCAGTTATTCCGGCACACTATTGACTCATGCTGCCCGAATAAATATGAAAGTAGATTTTGGAATTTTTATTCTTGCTGCATCTCCATTTATTTTTGGCGCAATAGGTATTATTCAATGCCGAAATAAGGAAACACAAGTAAGATTTATGGCCAGTCAACAAGATGAGTATTCGGGGCTCAATTAAGCCAATTCGTTTTAAATTCAACACGTTTTATTCAAGCCACTAAAAGATTGAGATATGAGGAATATTCTAATTATAGTCTTGTTTACCCTAACCGTTTTTGGTAATAATGCATATAGTCAATCGGAGTATCAGGTTAAAAAAGACACTTTGAGCACCGTTGCTTTAAAAGCATTGCATGCACAAATTGCCCAAATTGAGAAACAACGAATTGTAGATTCAATCAGGAAATCGGAGCTGAGACTTCAGTTGAAACTACTCAAAAACGCTAATAGTGAGCAAAAGGAAGAATTTCTCAACCAACTTAAATCAATTGAAGAAAACGAAAAACGGAGAATAGCGGATAAACAAGCCCATATCGATTCACTCCGAAATACTGTCAAAGGATATCCGGTATTAGGTGCAATGAATGATACTTTGTTCCTGATTTATTCAAAAATTGGTGCTTCAGCCTCTAAAGAAAGAGCCTTACATACGAGCGAAAAAATCAAGAAAATTTATGACGATGATTTTACCCATCTTGATTCAATCAAAGTTGTAAAATCTGATGACAGCTACGATGTTGTATTAGGCGAAC
>Ga0302215_10000662_pt1 | contig 25128 bp, 21 predicted proteins | sample II_Fen_N3_1_FD_194580 | JGI IMG/M metagenome (GOLD analysis project Ga0302215, IMG submission 194580) | Peat permafrost microbial communities from Stordalen Mire near Abisko, Sweden - II_Fen_N3_1 | ecosystem: Environmental > Terrestrial > Soil > Wetlands > Permafrost | place: Sweden: Abisko... | reverse complement strand
AAGGCTTTATCATAAATGATTTTTTTGAAATATTTGATTAAAATACAAAAATGTAAATTTCAATCAAAATAATTTCTATTTTTTAGTTATTGTGAGAGTTTTAATACTACTTTTTTATGTAAGTTTGTAGTGTAAAAAATATAATATTATGCCACCACTAGCAGAACGACTACGCCCTCAAACACTTGACGATTATATTGGACAAAAACATCTCGTGGGCGAAAAAGCAATTCTCCGACAGATGATTGAATCCGGTCGAATTGCTTCTTTTATTTTGTGGGGACCTCCGGGAGTAGGCAAAACAACTCTGGCAAAAATTATTGCCAATAAACTCGATCGTCCGTTTTATACACTTAGTGCGGTTTCTTCGGGTGTGAAAGATGTGCGCGAAGTTATTGAAAAGGCTAAAGCAAACCGGTTTTTCACTCAAGGTGGAAATCCTATACTTTTTATTGACGAAATTCATCGTTTTAGCAAGTCACAACAGGATTCGTTGTTGGGTGCAGTTGAAAACGGAACCGTTACATTGATTGGTGCAACCACAGAAAATCCTTCGTTTGAAGTAATAACTCCCCTACTCTCTCGCTGTCAGGTCTATGTTCTCAAACCGCTTGAAAATGAAGATTTACTGGAACTGGCTCACAGAGCCATTACCACCGACCCGGAATTGAAACACAGGGAAATTTTGTTGGACGAAACAGAATCTTTATTGCGTTTTTCCGGTGGTGATGCACGTAAATTATTGAATATTCTGGAACTGGTTGTTGCAGCTGAACCTGAGGGAGGAACAGTACATTTCACCAACGAAGTGGTTACAGAACGGCTTCAACAAAACCCAATGGCTTATGACAAGGATGGCGAAATGCATTATGATATTATTTCAGCATTTATCAAATCTATTCGTGGAAGTGACCCCGATGCAGCTGTTTATTGGTTGGCTCGCATGGTTGCCGGTGGCGAAGATCCTAAATTTATTGCAAGAAGGCTTGTTATTTCAGCAGCTGAAGATATCGGTTTGGCCAATCCAAATGCCTTACTTCTTGCCAACGCGTGTTTTGATGCATTACAGAAAATCGGTTGGCCCGAAGGACGCATAATTTTATCTGAAGCAACTGTTTATCTGGCCTCATCACCCAAAAGTAATTCTGCTTATCTGGCAATTGATGATGCACTTGCATTGGTTGAACGAACCGGAAACCTACCCGTACCACTTCATTTGCGAAATTCACCAACTAAATTGATGAAGGATCTAAATTACGGCAAAAATTACAAATACTCACACGATTTTCCAAACCACTTTGTAGATCAGCAATTTATGCCCGATGAACTCAAAAAAGAAAAAATCTGGAAAGTGCAGGACAGTCCTGCTGAAAGTAAGTTAGGAGAATGGTTACGAATGTTGTGGAAAGGAAGATATTAGATTAGCCAATTGGCTCATAATCAAATCCAAGTTCTTTCATTTCCGCTTTTTCATAAATATTGCGTCCATCCAGAATCAGTGAACCTTTCATCGATTTTTTCACCACACCCCAGCTTGGCATGCGGAATTCTTTCCATTCGGTAACAAGCAAAAGTGCATCTGCATCAAGAACTGCATCGTAAATATCGTTTGCAAAATGCATATTTCCATTATTGAGCAGAGAAGCCATTTTGGAATGTATAATTTCTTTGGCCTCAGGCATTGACACCGGATCAAATGCACGAACCTGACAACCTGATTCCAGTAACTTTTCTATCAAAACCAACGATGGTGCTTCGCGCATGTCATCTGTATTTGGTTTGAAAGATAATCCCCAGATACAAATTGTTTTACCTGCCAAATCTGAATTAAACTGTTTTTGCAGTTTGAGAAATAGTACCTGTTTCTGATAGGCATTTACTTCTTCCACAGCTTTCAAAACCCTTAAATTGTATCCTTTTTTGTCTGCTGTTTGAATTAATGCTTTTACATCTTTCGGAAAACAGGAACCTCCGTATCCACAGCCTGCATAGAGGAATTTTCCTCCTATTCGCTGGTCGGTTCCGATTCCCTTACGCACCATATTTACGTCAGCACCCACCAATTCGCAAAGATTGGCCATATCATTCATAAAGCTGATCCGAGTAGCCAACATGGCGTTTGCAGCATATTTTGTCATTTCAGCAGAAAGAATATCCATGAATATAACACGGAAATTATTTAACAAAAACGGTCTGTACAATTTAGTTATTAATTCTTTAGCCTTTTCGCTCTCCACACCAACAACAACTCGATCGGGACTCATAAAATCCTTTATAGCATCACCCTCCTTAAGAAATTCAGGATTTGAAGCGACATCAAAATCAATTGACACAGCTCGTTTATCAAGTTCAGCCTGAATTGTTTGCCGTACCAATGCTGCCGTTCCAACCGGGACAGTACTTTTTGTTACCAACAAAACATATTGCTGCATATTTTGCCCAATAGTTCGGGCAACATCCAAAACATATTTCAAATCAGCACTTCCATCAGCATCAGGAGGCGTTCCTACAGCACTAAAAACAACTTCTACATCTTTTAAAACCCCGGTAAGTTGCGTGGTAAAATGTAAACGCTCAGCTTTTAAATTCCTATGAACCATATCTTCAAGACCTGGTTCATAGATAGGAATTATACCGTTATTAAGATTCTCAATCTTTTTTGAATCAATATCTACACACGTAACATCAACACCCATTTCAGCGAAACATGTACCAGAAACTAAACCGACATAACCAGTACCAACTATTGCTATATTCATTTATAAGCTTATTTTCTAATTCTAAATAAAGATTTCTCTATCTATTTATCATTCATGTAAACAGTCACAACTCTACGAATTCCTTCTTCTAAGGTTATCGATGGTTTCCAACCCAAATTATTCAATCTGGAAACATCCAAAAGTTTACGCGGAGTTCCATCAGGTTTGCTACTATCCCACGTTATTTTTCCTTCGTAATTTACGGTTTTGCGCACAATCTCTGCAAGATCTTTAATTGTGATATCAACTCCGCAGCCAGCGTTAATATGTGATGGTTTAGTATCAGGAGCATCATAATTCAGAAGCAAGAAAACACTGGAATCTGCCATATCATCAACGTGAAGGAATTCACGCATAGGTGAACCTGTTCCCCATAATGTTATTTCAACATCTTCATTATTCTGAGAAATACCATATTTTTTTAATATTTGAAGAATTACATCATCGCTGAATGAACCATTAACGCCTTCAATAGGACGTTTGTTTAAATCAGCCCTTAATTTTATCCAATCAAACTCCATCAAACACTTACCTAAATACATTTTGCGTATTAATGCAGGTAAAACATGTGATTTCTCCAAATCATAATTATCATTTTGACCATATAAATTGGTTGGCATGATAGAGATAAAATTACAACCATACTGTGCATGATAGGCTTCACACATCTTGATTCCTGCAATCTTGGCAATGGCGTACGGTTCATTTGTATCTTCCAAAACTCCTGTCAGAAGTTCATCTTCACTCATTGGTTGGGATGCCATGCGTGGATATATACAAGAAGAACCAAGAAATAATAGCTTTTTTACTCCATGAAGATAGCTTTGATGAATAATATGATTTTGAATCATAAGGTTTTCGTAAATAAATTGCGCCCGATAAGTGTTATTGGCTACAATTCCGCCAACTTTCGCCGCTGCAAGAACCACATATTCAGGTTTTTCATCATCAAAGAATCTGGCAACATCTTGTTCCTTAAGCAAATCCAACTCTTCGATGGAACGACTTACAAAATTTGTAAAACCTTTTGCTTCAAGATTTCTCTTAATTGCAGAACCAACCATTCCAAGATGTCCTGCAATATATATTTTTGAGTCTTTATTCATTTTTTTCTAATTTTAAATTTAAACAATTAAATTTCAGTATCATCCTCATAGTAATGAAAATATTTTTCAGCATCATTTTTTTTACTTCTCGTATTATATCCATAGCTATAACCAAACAAATAAGCATATTTATATAATTTGTATTTCGAATATTTACTTCCATCATCAACCACATCATTAATAATGGTATAAATATTCTGTAAATTATCAAGTTTAAGTTGAGCTGATAATTTCTTAAAGAACGATTTATTCGTCTTATTATTTCGAACAACAAATAAGTTCACATCAGAAATTGCAGCCAAAGCATAAGCATCAGTCACCATACCAATCGGACTGGAGTCAATAATTATAAAGTCGTATCGCTTGCGCAATTCAGTAAATAATTCCAGTAATTTATCTGACCGAATTAATTCGCCTGGATTTGGAGGAATTGAACCGGCAGGTAAAATATCAAAATCAACCTTTGGTAGATGTAAAATCACTTCGTCGAGCGTACATTGATTTATCAAATAATTCGTCACACCATTTGGTTGAACTATATTAAATCGCTGATTTACACTTGGCTTACGGATATCCATATCGACCAAAATTGTTTTTTTGCTTGCCATTGAATAAATGGCGGCAAGATTCACTGCAAAATAAGTTTTACCATCACCCGATTCGGTGGATGTAATCATCATTACAATATTTGTTTTTCGCTGAACAATAAACTCTATTCGTGTACGAATAACCCTGAACATTTCAGTAAAAGCCGATCTCGGATTTTTAGCAACTAATAGAGGATCTGTACTTTTTGTATGACGTATTGCACCAATTAAAGGGAATGGCGAATTTTTCTCTATATCTTTGGTTGAGCGAACTGTATTGTTTAATAATTCTATTAAAATAACAAAAATAGTAGGTATAAGAATTCCAAAAAGTAAAAACATTAAGGTTGTTTTTGATTTTTTTCCTGAATTTGTTACCGATAGTACCCTTGCTTTGTCAAGTATATTATTATCAGGAGTATTCGAAGCTTTTAATATCTGGGATTCGGCCTTTTTCTGGAGGAAAAAAGTATAATAATTGTCATTCATTTTATACTTTCTGTCAATAGAATTCATTTCCAACTCCTTGTTTGGAAGATCTTCAATATCTTTATTTACAGTTGCCATTCGTTTGTAAAAATCATTCTTTTCTATTTCCAACGCAACACGCATGTTTTTTACAACTTCATTAATAGTAACAGTTACACTTTGAATCTCTTTTGTGTATTTTGCATAATAAAGATTCTTTTCAGTAACATTACTACGCAAAGTGTATAAATCGTTAATCTGCTGAACTAAAGCCATTAACATTGGGTCAGTTAGACCTAAACTTGCCGGAGCAATTACTGTTCCGTCTGCCAGATTCGTTTTGAGATATTTTGTTAAATAATCAAGATATGTTTCACGTAGTTTTAAAGCTGCCTGATCATTATCAAACTTAGATGATTTTCCCAGCAAATTACTTGTAAGGCTTGTAACATCAACTATTTTATTTGTTTGTCTAAAGTTGGTCATCTCATTTTCTGAAACTGTAAGTGACTGAGCAACTAGGCCTAATTGATAATCGATAAAGTTTATGGTTTTGTTCGCAGCATCATTCTTTCTGTCCAGATTATCTGCCAGAAACAATTCACATAATTTATTTATAAAATCAATATCTCTGTCGGGAGTTTCACTAACCATAGATATTTGTAAAACAGAAGAACCTTCCTGCACAAATCCAAAACCCAAACGGGAAGAAAAATCCGAAATTAATGATTCCCGTGTTCTGAATTTAAAATACAACTCGGTATTTCCCCAGCTTTTATTAACATTATCTATAGTAATAAAAAACAAATTATGTTGAACCGGTTGCCCGTATCGTCCTGTAATTTTTAGATTATTATATAATTTATTGTCTTCCACGCTAATAGTATAGCTTCCATTGGATTTTAATATAATCTTAAAAAGAACATCATAAGCTTCCGGTGCCACATAATCAGATTTTATGATAATTGGCGATGATTTGTAAAGGTTTCTGGTTTTAAAACTTCCTTTTGAAATATAATCCACTTTAAGAAAAGGAATACTATCAACAACTTTACAAACAAGATCGTAAGATCCAAGCATAATTACCTGATTGGTCGTATTTCGATAACCTGACTGAATGCCAAAACCCTGCATTAATGCCTGAGAACCGGTCGGAACAGTTTTACTTTCGTCGATCATAACTGTACCGGCTGTTTGAAAAGTCGGCAACCATGAACGGTTTTCGAGATAAGCTAAACCCAACGATAAAATAACACCAATTACAAATAAATACCAACGATGAAGAAAGTACGAGACCCATTCCATAATCTCAAAACTTGATTCCTCCTCGTCATTAAAAGGTTTCTCATAATTATTTTGTTCCATAAAGTCGAGTTGATTTGTTTATAATATCCGATAAATACATTTCGATTTGTATTATTTGGTATATGCTAATACATTAAACAATAAATTCAGTGAAAATGATACTACTCCTAATAATGCAAAATAATTATTTACTTTATAAAAACTTGCTGGATCGCGTTGTATATAAATAATATCATTTGGATAAACATAATAATATTTCGAATCAATAATGCTCTTTGGACGTATATCAAATTCTAAAATTTGTGTTCCTTTATCCGTTTCCCGAATTATGCGAACATGCTTATGATCACTCGATTCACTTAAATCTCCTGACATTGATAAGGCTTGAAAAATCGTCAGTTTATCTTTATAAATCGGAAAAATACCTGAACCGGCATCTCCAAAAATTGTAAAAGTTTTATTTGACAAACTCAGTTTTATTACTGCGTCAGGAATAATCTCCTTAAATTTAGCTTCAATTGCTAATGAGGCTTCAGTCATAGTAAGGCCTTCAACGTGAATACTTGAAATAAAAGGTAAGTCGATTGTACCGTCAGTATAAACCCTGTATGAAATCTGGTTTTGAGAAGAGCCGGAAGATGTTTGAGGAGATATCAATTTTGAAATTGTTTCGTCAGTTGTTATCAAACGATAAATAATTTCATCATTAATTCTTATCTTATATTCACTGTAATCGGTTTTATCGTAGACAGGCAAAGAACGGTTGCCATCCTGTAATAATCTAAGGCTCCTATAATTATAACACGAAGAGAGCAATAACATTACAACAAAAAATGTAAATATTTTAGTTATATATTTCATATTTAAAATTGGTTGTAAAAATTGATCTGTATTATTTATTTTTTGGGCACAATAAGATAATATATTCCATATCCAAAGGTCACAGTGGCAAGAACTGTTGAAATTGTTGCCCAAAGATTTGAAACTCCGAAAAATTGCTGATTCATTGGTTGTATAAAAATCACATCGTTAGGTTCAAGATAATAAAATTCTGAATTAATAATATCTACACTTCGTATATCAAATGTTTTAATTTGTGTACCTTTATCAGTCTCACGAAGTATTCTGATTTTGCTCCTGTCTGCATAAAATCCAAAATCACCTGCCATTGCCAATGCCTGAAAAATATTCACTTTTTCTTTTGGAAATGAAAATCGACCGGATTTACCACTACCAATAATACTAAATGTTCTACCCACCATCCGTACGTCAACTGAATTAATCTTTAAAACAGGTCTGATGGCATCTTCTAGCACGGTTTTGGCTTCACGTGTTGTCACTCCTTCAAGCTTAACATCTCCTATTAAAGGAAAGTGTATCATTCCGTTCGTCTGAATAACATAAGTATATAAGTCAACATTTTCATTTGATCCAGAACCTGACATTACACGTAAATTCGAATTGTCAGATCCGTTAAACAAATCATTGGTTTTGTCATCCATTGAGTATACCTGAATAAAAAGTCGGTCTCCTATCTTTAACTTATAATCTTCGTATGAAATTGAATCATTATAAGCAGGAATGAAATTTTTAGGAGCTTGAAGGTAATTCGTATGATGCGTTGTTATACACGATGAAAGCAGAATTGCCAACATCAATGTAAACAGTGTTTGATTAACCGGTTTTTGCATCGAATAAATTAATAATGTAATTTGAAGCAAAGATAGACAAAATATGTAAATCACCTATATAATGGAGAGAAAAAGCAAACTTTCATATTAATATTTTTAATTAATTACCTTCATTTCGATTTCGAAATAAATGGACTCATCTATAATTAAATTAAAATCTTTAAAATGCAGAGAAACAGGAATAATTATTATACTATCGTTTCGAAATGTGCGTTATCCTAAAGCTTATATTCAGAATTAAAAAAAATCAATTAAATTTGCAAAAATACTAAACCTAATCATTATGCATAAACAAATTTTATTTATTATCCTTTTAATTAGTACCGGTTTATTGGCTCAACCTTCTGATTATTATCTTAATAAGGAAAGCAAAGAAGACACTAACAGTCCGGAATTATCAAAATTTCAATTTGGACTTAAAATAAGTCCATCGATTGCCTGGATAAATGCAATTCACAATGATGTTCAGGCAGATGGAGCTACATTTAAATTTGGTGTTGGAGCTATTGCAAGTTACAGAATAGCATCTTTACTGTCATTTGTAACCGGAATAAATTACAATGGATTAGGCGGTTATGTATTTGATAATAAATCATTAAACGATGTATCAATTAAAGGAAGTTACAAAATCAATTATTCGGAAATTGCTATTCCAATTGCCTTAAAACTCCAAACACCTATGATTAAAAAAACATCTTATTTCTTACAAGGTGGTTTTTCGGCCGGATTTATTACTATTGCCAATGAAAAATACTATCCTGTTGCCGCAAATACTGATCCAATATATGTGGACATAAGTTCATTTACCAGTCCTGCCCGAATTTCTTATCAGGTTGGTGCCGGAATTGAATATTCTATTGGCAAAAAATCAAGTTTTTTTGGAGTGATCGCATATAATAATTCTGTTACAAATGTTGCAAACAGTGTGAATTATACCTCTGGAACCACTCCACGTTACACTTCGCCTATTCAATTATTACCCGGCAGTATGGAATTTTCAATAGGCATAATATTTTAATTATCAATAACAAATCAATATATCAAAATGAATTTCATAAACCCAAAAGCGAAAAAAAAAATTCTCATACTAATTTCAATTCTTACTGTTTTGTTTGTATTTAATTCCTGCGATTCGCGTAAAGCTCAAGAAAAGCAGGCTGATGAAAGATTGAAACATATTGAGCAGCTAATTAATGAAAATTCTTTGAATGCAGCTAAAATTGAAATTGACAGCATTCACCTACTTTTCCCCCGGTTGGTTGAAAAGCGTAAAATTGCGGCTGCCTTTGAAGATACAATTGTAAGGCGTGAAAGCTCCCGTTCTCTGGCTTATTGCGATAGTATTCTGCCAATTAAAAAACAGGAAGTCGATTCGATTCAAAAAAATTTCCGTTTCGAAAAAAATGAAACTTACCAACAGTTTGGTAATTACATTTATAAAACCCAACGGACTGAAGATAATTCAAACCGTATCTATTTGAAAGCCTATGTTGATGAAAATGCTGATTTATATTTAATCAGCAATTATTGCGGAGCAAAAATCGAACACACTTCAGTGGAAGTAGCAGCAAATGAATTGTTTGCACACACCGATACTATTGAAACAACAAACCCGGCTTATCACAGTTTTAATGATGCAGGTGCTCACTGGGAAACCTTAACCTTTAAAAACATGGAAGATAAGGGCTTAACTGCATTTGTTGCACAATATTCCTTATCAAAAATTAAGGTTACTCTGCATGGGAAAAAATCATTTGTTTATTATCTGGAAGCTGCTGACAAAAAAGCAATTATGGAGACATATCATTTATGGATTGTAAAAAAAGATGTTGCTCAACTTCAAAAAGAAATTAAAAAAGCAACAATCAAAATTGAAAGAATAAACAAAAGAAAAGTTAAATAATTTTCGCTATCAAATCCAATTATTCAATTTTGTTGTTCGAATGGAAAATCAAATTTAAATTATACGGAAAATGAAAAAAACAATTCAGTTATTGTTGCTTGTGTTTGTTATAAGTGGTACAACACTGGCGCAAAAAAACCAAAATGTAAAAATCATAGAGTTAACTGCTCAATCTTTTAAACAAAAAGTGTGGAATTATGATTTGAATAAAGAATTTAAAAGGGTTGGAAATATTCCGATAATTCTTGATTTTCATGCAACATGGTGTGGCCCTTGTAAAATGTTAGCTCCTCACCTTCAGGCAATTCAAAATAAATACGTTGGAAAATTGATTGTATATAAAATTGATGTTGATAAGGAGCCGGAATTAGCACAGCGTTTCAATGTAGATGCAATGCCTACAATCATTTTCATTGCCGAAAAATCAAAATATAAATCGGAACTTGGTTATAAAGAATATAGTGAGTTTGAGAAGTTAGTGAAGAGCTATTTCTTTAAAAATTGAAAGAATTCATTCGTTTATTTTTTCCAGAAATAATTCCATCAAACGCGAAACTGCATATTTATCAATTTCCTGAATTGGAATTCGACAGTATTTTTCAAATTCTTTATTTAATTCATTTACCTGTACTGAAATAAATTGAGCAAATATAACCCGGTGACTCAGAATATGTTTCATCGGGTTTGTTGTATGTACTATTTCAACTTTCGATATTCCATTAAACAATCTTTTAAAACCTGAATCGTTTATAAGCTCCTCAATTGACAACAATTTATCAGTCTCAATCAATGGAAATTCATATAAATTTTGCCAAACATCTTTCGCTTCTCTTTTTTGTAAAAAAGTTAGTCCCTGATATTCAATAAACAGATAATTGAAATAACGATTTGTAACTTTAGTTTTTAGCGATTTAACCGGAAGTTGAGAAACAATATTTAATTCATAAGCTCTACAGATTGCATTTAATGGACAATTTGTACAATCCGGCGAAACGGGAACACAATGAAGTGCTCCAAACTCCATAATAGCCTGATTATAAATATTGGAATCAAATTTAGGTAGTAAATTTCCAGCCAGAATGGAAAATTCTTTTTTCCCTGTTGAGCTATCAATTGGTGTCTCTATTGCAAAAAGCCGCGACAAAACGCGGTAAACATTTCCATCGACCACTGCAAAAGGTTGATTAAAAGCAAAAGACGAAATTGCAGCAGCTGTATAATCGCCAATTCCAGCCAGTTTGATAATCTGGGAATGAAGTTGTGGAAAAGTTCCGTTAAAATCACTTTTGATTTGCTGAGCAGCTTTATGCAAATTACGGGCTCGGGAATAATAACCTAATCCTTGCCAGTATTTAAGAACCTCATCTTCATGTGCCTGCGCTAATTCTATAACAGACGGGAATCGTTCAATAAATCTCAAATAATAATTTAATCCCTGATTAACACGCGTTTGCTGAAGTATTATTTCGGAAATCCAGATTTTATATGGATCAGTAATATCACGCCACGGCAATTCACGTTTATTATCGTTGTACCATTCAATTAAAATAGTTGATATGTTTTGAGTTGGGATTGTGAAATTCATTTATTTTCAGATTGTATAAAAATACCGTATAAATGCTATTGCATGTTATTTCAATAATTCGCATCTTTGCACGCAAAGGTAATTTCAAAATAATGAGTTACAAAATTGAAACTATTAAAAACAAAAAAATTAAATGAAGAATCTCTTATTAATCTTATTTTCATGCATTTGTATTTATTCATGTACCACTTCGGAATATGAAATAAAAGGAATTGTGGATAACAAAGCTTTAAACGGAACCACCGTGTTTCTTAAACAACGGATCAATCGGGTTTGGACATCAATTGACAGTACAAAAATTGAAAACAGTTGTTTCAGCTTTCATGGAAAAGCTGATACTGCTAAAATAGCTTATGTTTCTTACCAATTTTCAACCGAAAAAGCAGTTCGACAGGCTTTCATTCTGGAAAATGGAAAAATCACCGTTTCGATTGATACAACAGGCTTTATGAGTTTCAGGGGAACAGTTTTGAACGATTCACTGCAGTCTTATCAAAATGCAAAAAATACATTTTCAAAGAAAGCTGAAATCGTTTATAAATCACTCGAAGACAGCACTAACACACCTGAAAAACTCTCCGAATTGAATCTGAAAGTTGCAAAATTAAATCAGGAAGAGATTAGTTTAGACAAAAAATATGCAATTAGTAACATGAATACAATTGTCGGAACATTCGTTTTTACAAATTCTTTTTACGAAATGACAACTGCTGAAAAAGAATCAATTGTAAACCTAATGAATGACAAAACAAAACAGGTTCAGCGTGTAAAAGAAATTATCGCCGATATTGAAACTGAAAAGAAAGTTGCTGTTGGAAAAATATTCACTGACTTCAAATTACCTTCCTTAACCGGTAATTCAATCGCGTTATCAGATTTTGTTGGAAAAACAGATTATGTGTTGGTTGATTTCTGGGCTTCATGGTGTGGACCGTGTATGCATTCGTTGCCGGAATTAAAAAAATTATACAATATATATAAAGGTACACGTTTTGAAGTTTTTGGCGTATCGCTCGACGAAGATCGGGAAGCATGGGCCGGAGTGATTAATTCACGTCAATTGGGATGGAAACATGCTTCGGATTTAAAGGGTTGGAAATGTCTTGGATCACGAACTTATGCAGTGAACTCAATTCCTTCGACGGTTTTAATTAACAAAAAAGGAGAAATTGTAGGGAAAAACCTTACTTTTCAAGAAATCGAGAAATTTCTGACTAAAAAAAATGCGGAAAAACAATAAAAATATGCTTTTTTGAAAAAAAAAAAGCTGCAATTGTTTTTTAATCAGAATAAAAGCAATATATTTGCAGTCCGTTTGAATAAAAAGGAAACAATCATTTATTAACTAACTTATAAAAAATTACTAAAATGACAAAGGCAGACATCGTAAACGAAATTGCTAAAAATACAGGTATTGACAAAGTCACTGTATTAACAACTGTTGAAGCTTTTATGGAAACTGTAAAAGATTCACTTTCAAAAAATGACAACGTGTATTTAAGAGGATTTGGTAGCTTTGTTATCAAACAACGTGCAGAAAAAACAGCTCGTAACATTTCTAAAAACACAACAATCATTATTCCAGCTCACAACATTCCTTCATTCAAACCAGCAAAAACTTTCGTGAGCGTAGTAAAATAAATTTCTCATAAAACAAAACAAAAAAGATGCCAAGCGGTAAAAAAAGAAAAAGACATAAAATGTCGACTCACAAACGCAAAAAAAGACTAAGAAAGAATAGACATAAAAAGAAATAAGTCTTAATGGTCTTTAGTGATAAAGTCCAAGAAAACAAACTTATAAGCGAACATCTTGGCTTTAAGTTTGTTTTTTTTTAACACAAACCAAAAATTAAAAAAAAGTGAATAGCGAATTAGTAGTAGATGTAAAACCATCTGAGATTTCAATTGCGCTGCTCGAAGACAAAAGACTTGTAGAAATCAACCAGGAAGGACGACAAGAACAGTTCGCCGTGGGAAATATCTACTTGGGAAGGGTAAAAAAAATAATGCCCGGTTTGAACGCAGCCTTTGTGGACGTTGGTTACGAGAAAGACGCTTTTCTACATTATCTTGATTTAGGTTCCAATTTCAACACCCTTACACAATTTACAACGCAGGCGCTGAGCGACCGTAAAAAAGCACCTGCCATTCAAAAAATCAAACTGCAACCGGAAATCGAAAAAAACGGTTCAATCAACGACATTATTAAAACGGGACAGGATATTTTGGTACAGGTTACCAAAGAACCTATTTCAACAAAGGGTCCGCGATTAACTGCAGAAATTTCCATAGCGGGTAGATTTTTAGTTCTGATTCCGTTCGCCGACAAAGTGTCGGTTTCACAGAAAATTAAAACGGAAGAAGAACGACAAAGACTCAAACAATTGATTCAAAGCATTAAACCAAAAGGTTTTGGTGTAATTGTAAGAACAGTTGCCGAAGAGAAAAAAGTAGCAGAACTCGATAATGAGTTGAAGATTTTGGTAAAACGCTGGGAAGAAGCTATCGCCAAAACACAACAAACCAAAGGAGTTTCTCTTATTTTAGAAGAATTAGGTCGCACGGTAGGAATAATTAGAGATTTATTCAGCCCGAGTTTTAAACACATTCATATCAACGATCCTGACGTGTACACCGAAGTGCGTGATTACGTAGAACTGATTGCACCGGATCGAAAAGACATTGTTAAGTTATATCAGGATGAGGCCCCGATTTACGATAGTTTTGGAATTACCAAACAAATCAAATCGGCTTTTGGTAAAACCGTTTCATTTAAAAATGGTGCTTATCTGATTATAGAACACACCGAAGCCCTGCATGTTATTGATGTTAACAGCGGAAATCGCTCTAAAGCAGGAAATGGACAAGAAGACAATGCATTTGATGTGAATCTGGCAGCTGCTGACGAAATTGCACGACAACTTCGCTTGCGCGATATGGGAGGCATAATTGTGGTAGATTTTATTGATATGCATGAAACAGATAATCGTCAGAAACTTTTTGACAGAATGCGTGAAAACATGGCCAATGACAGAGCCAAACACAATATACTGCCTTTGAGTAAATTCGGTTTATTGCAAATGACGCGGCAACGTGTTCGCCCGGTAATTCATATCGATACTGAAGAAACCTGTCCAACCTGCTTTGGCAAAGGACGCACTCAACCATCGATTCTATTTACCGATCAGTTGGAAAGTAAAATCGATTATTTGGTAAATAAATTATTAATTAAAGAGTTTACACTTCAGGTTCATCCCTATGTAGATGCCTATATCTCGAAAGGCTTTTTCTCGATGAAACTGCAATGGAAACGAAAATTTGGTAAAGGATGTAAAGTAGTAGCCGCACAGAAACTGGGCTTCTTACAATACAAATTTTACGACAAAAAGGGAAATGAAATTGACCTACAAGAAGAAATAGAAAAAATATCGTAACTTTAATACTTAAACAGGCTGGCAGAAATGTCAGCCTGTTTTTTTATATCTAACTTTTCCAAAGTTTTGGAATTTATATGAATGAAAAATGACTGTCCGGAAATCCGAACAGCCATTTCTGAATTAAATATAAAAAATTGAATTATGCCTCCGGAGTTACTTCAGGAGCTGCTTCAGGAGCAACTTCTTTAGCAGCTTTTTTTGATGGAGCTTTTTCAGCAACAGGAGCTTCAACTACTGGTGCAGCTTCAACTTCTTTCGCTTTCTTTTCTTTTTTAGCAGCTTTTTCAGCAGCAAGATCCATTTTGTCTTTCAAGTCAGATAAAGATTGAATATCACCCAATGTGGTTTTTTCAGCAGCAGGAGTTGCTGATACCGGAGCTTCTTCTTTCTTCACACGTTTTGGAGCAGCTTTTTTAGTTGGAGCTTCTACAGCTGTTGCAGTAGATTCACCTTTTTCTGCACGTTTTACATCTTCGTGAATGCGACTATGAGATAAAATGATACGTTTAGCATCTTTGTTGAATTCAATTACCTTGAATGATAATTTTTCATCAACCTGAGCTTGCGATCCGTCTTCTTTTACTAAGTGTTTTGGAGTTGCAAAACCTTCAACGCCATATGGCAATGAAATTACAGCACCTTTGTCCAACATTTCAACGATTACACCTTCGTGAACGCTATCAACGGTGAACATTGTTTCTAATACATCCCATGGGTTTTCTTCCAATTGTTTGTGGCCTAAGCTCAAACGACGATTTGCTTTGTCGATTTCCAAAACCTGAACATCAATTTCGGCACCAATTTGAGTAAATTCAGATGGGTGTTTTACTTTCTTAGTCCAAGATAAATCAGAAATGTGAATTAAGCCATCAACACCTTCTTCGATTTCAACAAATACACCGAAGTTCGTAAAGTTACGTACTTTAGCTACATGTTTTGTTCCAAGTGCATAACGGGCTTCAATATTTTCCCATGGATCAGATTTCAATTGTTTGATACCCAATGACATTTTGCGTTCGTCACGATCCAAAGTTAAGATTACTGTTTCAACTTCGTCGCCTACTTTCAGGAAGTCCTGAGCTGAACGTAAATGTTGTGACCAGCTCATTTCTGAAACGTGGATCAAACCTTCAACGCCAGCAGCGATTTCAACGAATGCACCGTAGTCAGCCATAACTACTACCTTACCTTTTACTTTATCGCCGACTTTAAGTTCAGCGCTCAAAGCATCCCAAGGATGAGCAGAAAGTTGTTTTAAGCCGAGAGCAATACGTTTTTTCTCATCATCGAAATCGAGGATAACCACGTTAAGTTTTTGATCCAAGGTAACGATTTCTTCAGGGTGTGTAACACGTCCCCAAGAAAGGTCGGTAATGTGGATTAAACCGTCTACGCCGCCAAGGTCGATAAATACACCGTATGAAGTGATATTCTTGACTGTTCCTTCAAGAACCTGTCCTTTTTGAAGTTTACCGATAATTTCTTTCTTCTGTAATTCAAGTTCAGCTTCAATAAGAGCTTTGTGTGAAACAACAACGTTTTTGAATTCGTGGTTAATTTTGATAACTTTGAATTCCATTGTTTTGTTTACAAATACATCGTAGTCGCGGATTGGTTTCACGTCGATTTGAGAACCAGGCAAGAAAGCTTCGATTCCGAATACATCTACGATCATACCACCTTTGGTGCGGCATTTTACAAAACCTTTTACGATTTCCTGAGTTTCAAGAGCTGCATTAACACGATCCCATGAGCGTGTTGCACGTGCTTGTTTATGAGAAAGGATTAATTGTCCTTTTTTATCTTCCTGGCTTTCAATATACACTTCAACTTTGTCGCCTACTGCCAAATCAGGATTATAGCGGAATTCGCTCATTGGCACAACGCCGTCTGATTTGTAGCCTACGTTTACAACTACCTCACGTTTGTTTATCAAAATAACCGTTCCTTCAACAACTTCTTTGTCTTTGATTGCATTCAAAGTGTTGTCGTAAATTTTTTCTAAATCTTCCTTAGCCGATGCAGATAAGGTGATTCCTTTTTCATAAGCGTCCCAATCAAAGTCACCAGTTGGAACCGGTTTTGCTGCTTTAACTTTTACGTTTGGTGCTTCTTCAATAACTTCCTCAGCAACCGCTTCAACTGCTACAGGAGCCTCTTCTTCAACGACTTCTTCAGCTACTGCTGGTTCTTCGATAACTTCAACTGCTGGAGTTTCCTCTGCAACCTGAGTTTCTTCGATACTGGCTTCTTCTGCTACAGGAGCATCAGCTACCACTTGTGTTTCTTCGTTTTTTGTTTCTTCCACAACAGGAGTTGCCTCCGTAACTGTTTCTTCGACGGTTGGAATTAATTCTTCCGCCAATTCTTCGTTTTCTTTCATTTCTGAAATCTTTTTTTTAATTACTAATAAATTAGTAGGTTAGACATTATATTGACTTTACAAAATAGCGCGCAAAGGTACAAAAAGTTTATTAATTACCCAAATAAAATTACGATAAATCGCTTTATCAAACTAAAAAGTCCAATGTGAGAATTATGTAACAATTTGTTTTAATTGTGTAATGATTTAGTGTTTTAATTGATTGATATTTGCACCATAAAAATTATTCATTTTTTGTGGTGCAAAACACTATATTTTATTTTTTTGGCACGATTAATGTTATAAAAATTATTCTGAAAACAGATATATACGGCTGAAATTGACTGTTTTTCTGACTCAATGTTATAATAAATTAAATTGAAAACTTTATTCGACCGAATTTGTTAAATAGTCCTACTGATTTTGGTGATTCAAAACAAATTGGAACTAAAGATATCAACAAAAAAATAAATTTTAAAAACAAATAATTGATTGATTTTGATTCTGTTATATTACAGATTTACCAATACAATTTAACCTATAAAAAATAAAAAAGATGAGAAGAGTAAAAGAATTAAAGATATTCAAAAAGGTAAGTATTGGGTATCTGGAAAGATTGTACAACAAGAGTATTTCGTACATTTTTGACAAGAACAGTTGGAAATCTCAATCACCCGAGTCTTTTGGTGAATTCAGAGTTTTGCTTCATACCAGAAAGTCGCTCCAACGATTTGGAAATGAGTTGAAAATTTTTAAAGCTCCCAGTATTGTTGGGCTAAAAATAATCTACAATAAAAGTTTGGCATATCTTTTTGAAAACAATAGGCCTGAACCACAGACTGCAACTATTTGTGAAGACAATTTTCTTTTAAGGGATCTTTCAAACCCATTAAAATCGTCAGAACAAACTGAAAAAGAACTGAAAATATTCAGATTCCCTAATATTGATTATCTGGAATCGTTATATTACAAAAGCATTGGAAAACTATAACTCAAGATAGTAGTTTACGGTAAGTATGTTCCATGTTTTTCGTACATTAAAATAAAAAAAACAGACTTTCTCAAATCAGAGAAAGTCTGTTTTATTTTGGCAAAAACTATCAACCCTCAATCAGCTCCTGCCTGTGTTTGCGGTATTCGATAATCGGTTTGTCACCCATGATAAGCCGTTCATCCATTTTTACTTCCGACTTTTTAGGTAATTGAGTTATCACCACCCGTTTGTCCTGACGCAGAATAACAATATTGGATAATTTAGTAAGATAATTCACAATATCCTTAACTACGGGAACAGTAATGAATTTCTGATAATTGCGCAAATAAATAAGTGTATTTTCATCATCTACAGGAACAAAAGCTGCAAATATACGCATCTTATCCGAAATCATATTTTGCCAGATATTGGGGTAATGAAATTGCAGGTGGAACAGTTTTTCGTAATCAGGAATCTGTTCAGGCTTCAAAGGCGAGGTTTTACCATCGTCAACTATATTGTCAACATAAAACGTAATTAGCTCATCTTTACGAACCACTACAGGCCCGTTTACCAACGTCTTATTTCCGGCACCGATGGTAGTTTTATGAACAAAAGGCAAATGAACCACATCAAGCTGATTCTCAATACACCGGGAATAATGTGAATTCCACGGATCGACAAATGTGGAATAAGACATTTCGGCAAGTTCTTTGAAGAAGAAAGGCTCGGCAGTTCTTTTTTCATCATCGCCCCACCACATCCAGATAAGACCGTAATTTTCATATGTTGTGTAAGCATGAACATGCTGAGTTTCGGGAATTACTGAATTTTTACCATTAGCCGGAATCAATTTTACGTTTCCATCACCGGCAAACTGAAACCCATGAAACGGACATTCTACATTCCCATCCACGAGTTTTCCACATGACAGCGAAGCTCCTCGATGACAGCATTTATCAGAAATACAACACACTTTGCCATTTTCGTCGCGCCAGAGCGTTAATGTCTGATTTAGCCGGGTAACTTTTATTGGTTTCTTCTTACCAACTTCCTTTGACTCCAGAATCACATACCATTGGTTGAAAATCATAATTGATAAGATTTAAAGTTTTGTTTTCAATGCTTTTTCAATTGCCGGTACAACCAACGATTCCATCAAGTCATACCCTTTTGATGTACAATGAACACCATCAGTCGTATATTCGGCAATCATTCCATTATTTCCATTATTCATTTTTGCGAAATAATCCAGATAAACGATTCCATGCTTTTCGCAATATGTTTTAATCAACACATTCATTTTAGGTATCTTGACATTAGGTTCCATACCATGTTTCCATGGATAATCATAAGCCGGCAACACTGACGAAAGAACAACATGAATTCCATTAGCTCTGGCCAACTCAGCCATTGAGGAGAGATTATCCATAATCATTTCCAAGGTAGAAGGTCCTGTGTTTCCGGCAATATCATTGGTTCCTGCAAGTATTACAACCACCTTGGGTTGTAAAGAAATCACATCCTGACGAAAACGAACCAACATTTGAGGAGTAGTTTGCCCGCTAATTCCACGACATATGTACGGATTATTTTTAAAAAATTCCGGATGCTTTTCTTTCCATTGCTGAGTAATGGAATTACCCATAAAAACAACCCGTATTTCATTTTTTGCCGGAACTAACAGTGAATCATTTTCGGCCTGATAACATTTCAGGTTTGCCCAATCCTGGGCATTAAGTTGCAGCCCAAACATAGTTAATAAACTCATAAATAGAATTTTGGTGATAAAATTTGTCTTCATTTTCAATATGTATTTTTGGAATTTTACATTGGTTTAATTTGACCTCAAATATAGTAATAACATTTAAGTAAATCTATTTTGCACATAAAAAAAAGAACTAACCTAAGATGGTCAGTTCTTTTTCGGTTGAAATCGAATTGCAGTTAAATTTCAATAAATTGGTTCGCCCAGCGCTATTTTAAGTTTCAAAAGACTTACCGAATAATCAACTTTTGTTTTGAAAAGTCCCAACTTACTTTCCGAAAGCGAAGTGTAGCTATCTAATAAATCAAGATTTGTGATAGTTCCGGCTTTATAACTCACTTCGGCAAGTTCATACGCCTGTGTTGCCTGCTGCAACTGCAATTCCGATTGTTTTACTTTTTTCAGGGCTGAAAGTGTATTTGCACGACTTTCCACCACTTCGTTGATAATATTTCGTTTCATGAGTTCAGTATCTTGCTTAATTCCATCCAAATCAGCATTGGTTTGTACTTTCAGATATTTGGAACGGTTAGCATCAAAAATCGGAACTTTCAAACCTACACCAATAGCGTAATTGAACATGCCTGTATCCTGAAAACTGCTGTTGAAATATCCATTTTTAAAACCACCTGAACCAAATGCATTAAGTGATGGGTTGTTTTGAACGTTTAAAACATCAAGTCTCGATTTAGTAATTTCTTCTTTTTTCAATGCCATCTTCATTTCACTTCTATTTGAAAAGGCAAGGTTGCAAAGTGAATCGGCTGAAGGAATCAGTTGCTTTTCAATAATCGTATTTTTTACAGTTAGCTGATTGTCAATACTTTTTCCCAGGTATGAATTCAACATGGAAGTTTGAACCTGCAAAGCCGTTTGTAAATCGATTTTTTGGTTCTCTATAACAGAAATGCGAACTTTGGTTGAAATTACATCATATTGAATGGCAGAACCGGTTGCAGCTTTTTTCTCAACGAATTGTAAATGATCGTTCAGATTTTTTAATTGATCCTCCTTGATTTTTATGGCTTCCTGTAAAAAGTTTATTGTGAAGTAATTACCCACAATAGCCATCGAAAGTTTCTGTTTTGTTTGACCTACACTCAGTTGCACCATTTCCTTGTTCTTCTGATCTAATGCCAGATTTTTGTTGGTTTTGCCAAAATCGTAAATATTTTCATTTACCGAAACTGTGGCATTATACATATTTGGCGGATATAGTTCAAGAGCATGTGGTATATTGTTTATTACCATTGTTATTGAAGTTGTCGGTCCAAGTCGGGTGAATGAACTTGAAAAGTCGATGTTTGGCAAATAAGCCGTCTTTGTCAAATCCATTTTTGCGTCTGCTGCAATAAGCTCTTTTTCAGCTTTTTTTAGCAACGGATAATTTGTCATGACTTGATTCAGAATATTGGAAAGAGTCAATGAATCGCCTGAAACCGATGCATTTGTTACCTGAGCAAATGCTGTTGTAACCGGAAAAAGCATCAACGATATAAAGAGTTTATTTATTGTTCTCATATTTTTAATTTAATCAATTATTTCAAAATGTGTTTTTTCTTCACCAGTTTGAGTAGTGTTCAGCTTTTTCTTATTTGATCTTAACATCAAAATTGGAATAAAACCCAACATGGTAATACCTGCTGCCAGCAAAAAATCATCGTTAACCCCCTGAATAAAAGCCTGTGAACTCACATTGGACATTAAAATACTCTGACTTTGCTTTAAGGCCGTAGAATAAGCTCCACCGGCATGTTGTTGAATATAATACGCCATATTGTGAGTTGTTGTCTGAAATACCTGAGAAGTTGATTGAATAGCGCCGCCAAATATCTGAGCATGAAAATTTACACGTGCAGTTAAAACTGTTGACAATAAAGCAACTCCCATACTTCCGGCAATTTGTCGAATGGTATTTGAAATTCCAGAAGCTTGTGCCATTTTTTCGCGTGGCATGGTAAGCAGTGACATGGTACTCAAGGGAGTGAAAATCATGCCCATACCAAATCCACGAATATACAACGAAGTCATAACGTACGATCGTTCAGTCAGAAATGATAAGTTGGAGTTAAGATAAAAACTCAAAACCAATAATCCAACACCAACAATAACAGGACCTTTTGCATTTACTTTGTCCGAAAAGATTCCGGAAACAGGTGACATTATTCCCTGAATAATTCCAACCGGTAGAAATACCGAACCGGATTGAAGTGCAGTATAACCCATTGAATTTTGCAGGTATAGCGGAAGCAAAAAAGTACTTCCAAACATTCCCATACTAAAAACAAACATAATTATGTTGGTCATTCCAAAATTCCTGTCCTTTAATAATCGCAGTTCTATTAATGGATATTTAGTGGTTAACTCCTGTGTTATAAATACCGCTAATCCAATAGCTGAAATTGCAAAACAGATTAAAATATAGGGTGCTGACCAACCTTCAGAATTTGTTTGAGCATTGCCTTCTGAAAGCGCATAAAGTAAAACAGGAAGAAAAACGACCACTGAAATAAATCCAACCAAATCAAATTTGCGCGCTGTGGGATGTATAAATTCACGTTGAATAACAACGGTAAATAACAACGCGGCAATTCCGACGGGAACATTCACATCGAAAATCAATTGCCAACTGAAATTATCAACCAGGTAACCACCAATCATTGGTCCAAATGAAACCGAAGCTGCAGCCGAAATAGCCCAGAAACCAAGCGCTACGCCACGTTGTTGTGGTGGAAATTCCCTTGTAATAATAGCCATACCAAGCGGTTGAATCATTCCGGCACCAAGTCCCTGAAGAATTCGCGACATGATTAACGTGGTTTCATTGCTAGACATTCCGCACAATAACGAACCGAATGTAAACAGAAATAATCCCCAGAAATACATCTTTTTGTACCCGAACTTATCAGCCAACCACCCGGAAGTAGGCAACATAACCGCCATTGAAAGCATGTAGGCGGTAATAACCCACTGAATAGTGGATAATCCAACGCCGAATGACGACATGATTTTCGGTAAACTCACATTCACAATCGTACTGTCGAGAACCGCCATAAACGTTCCAAGCATCACATTTCCAAGAACAAACCATTTATAATATTTGCTTTTGGGATGATAAGACGAGTCTGAGTTTCGAAGTTTCCTGCGAATTTTATGTGTAATTGGAATTTTACGCATTTTTATTTAATAATTTTTACAACAGCCGACATTCCGGTCAGTAACTTGTAAGTGTCTAATTTGTTGCCTTTTTCAGTTCCATCAATGGAAATTTTAATAGGCACACGTTGAGTTACTTTGGTAAAGTTGCCCGAAGCATTGCTAGGCGGAATCAATGAAAATTGTGAAGCAGTTGTCGAACCAAGTGTAAATATTTTACCAGAAAAAACAACATCCGGATACGTGTCGAGTGAGAAAATCGCTTTTTGACCAATTTTCAATGATGTTACATTAGTTTCTTCAAGGTAAACGGTAACCCAGAATTTGCTGTTGTTGTTAATAGTGTAAATGGATTGACCGGGTTGAGTTATGTCACCGGGAAGCAACCAGCGTTTTGCAACGATTCCATCAACCGGTGCATATAAACGTGTGTTATTCAATTGTATATTGACAACACCAATTTGAGCCTTCGAACCTTCAATGGCAGTTTCTGCACTATTAATCATTGATTTTGAAACTAATAATTGAGATTGGGCAGCTTCAAACGTTGCCTGAGCGGTTTCCAATGACTTTTTCATGTGATCAAATTGTTCTTTGGTGGTTACACCACCGGCATACTGAGTTTTGGAACGCTCAAAATCTTCTTTTGCACGTTCAACCGAAATTTGAAGCACTTTAATATTAGTCTGATCATATTTGTATTTGGCTTCAGCCTGCACTTTGTTAGTTTCAGTCTGTGCTTTTCCTGAAACAACCTGTTTTTTCTGTGCCAGAATATCAGTGCTATCTAATTCAGCAATTAATTGTCCTTTTTTTACAGAATCACCTTCCTCAACGTACAGTTTACTAATTCGTCCCATAATTTTCGGACTAACAGAAACAACGTCAGACGATACCAATGCATCATCCGTTTTGATATATTTCGAATAATCGATATACCAATAAATTGCACCAACCAAAACTAATAAAATCACCGATGTAAGAGGAATGTAAATTTTCCAATCTTTTTTCTTTTGAGCCATACCTTTAATTTTTATGTTTATTATTCTTTTAATTTTTATTGCATACAGTCGCTGTTGAATGCGAATCAATCATTATTTCGGACAATATATCACGTACCTGTTGTGTTGATTCAGACAGAATACTCAATTTTTGTGAGTCAAGTTTTTCAATTCGTCCGCGCATATCCAGACTAACTTCTTGTTTTATATATTTAAAATCTTCCTTCCCTTTTTCAGTCATGCGTATATTAATAATACGTCTGTCATGGGGATCGAACAGTCGTTCTACCATTTCCTCTGAAATCAGTTTGTCGACTTGTGCAGTTACATGTGGTTTTGGCATGGATAATTTGCAACCAATTTCCGACATGGAAAGCATTTCGTATTTACTGAGCATTCCCAGAATATACAAACTACCGGGGTTAAGATTCGTTTTTGCTCTGATTGAACGTGTCAGACTTTTCGAAAGCAAAGGATGCAAATAAATCAAATTTTCTATAATTTTGTCAATTGAGACAGTTTCTTTATCATTCATTATTAGTTCGGTTTAAAAATTGTTACAAAAGTATAACTATTAGTTTGAATGAACTATTACACTTGAGTGATTTAACGCAAAATAATTATTTTTGTTCATAATGAAAGATTTTTTTACGTTTCATTGGTGGTTTTTGTGCCATTTGCGGTCTAAAAATGGTATCTTTGCACTTCAAAATTAAAAAACCATTTGTAAGGTTCAAAAAACGTATGATTAAAGTAACATTCCCCGACGGTTCGGTACGCGAATTTGCCAAAGGCATAACCGGACTGCAACTAGCTGAAAGTATCAGCTCCCGATTAGCACAAGAAGTGCTTGCTATCACAGTAAATGATGAAATATGGGACTTAACCCGCCCTATCGAAACCGATGCAGCCATTAAATTGCATAAATGGGACGATGAAGAAGCCAAACATGCTTTTTGGCATTCGTCTGCTCACTTAATGGCCGAAGCCCTTCAGGAGTTGTATCCGGGCCTTAAATTTGGTAT
>Ga0302215_10000656_pt1 | contig 25225 bp, 15 predicted proteins | sample II_Fen_N3_1_FD_194580 | JGI IMG/M metagenome (GOLD analysis project Ga0302215, IMG submission 194580) | Peat permafrost microbial communities from Stordalen Mire near Abisko, Sweden - II_Fen_N3_1 | ecosystem: Environmental > Terrestrial > Soil > Wetlands > Permafrost | place: Sweden: Abisko... | reverse complement strand
GATAGATTATCAAACCGGAAAAACCTACCCTCGTGGCTGGAACGAGATAGAGGCGGGAGATATTCCGTGTATTATTCTGGTATGCGAAGGAGCCGTTATTCCTCACGCGAAACTGGCTCAATCGACTGATAAGATTGATTGGACCAGTATTGAGTTGAAGATTTACGGACATCTGCCTATTGCCAAAGGAATCATTTGTTTACCTTCAACTAATATTTTAGTACCTTTGCTTTTAAATAAAAATGGAAGCTCCTACGAAGTCGAAAAAGGACAGATTGAAGGAGTGAAATACCTTGTGAAATAATACTATAGCAAAAACCAATGAAAGCAAAACAATTATTACTTATTATCTGCGGATGTTGTCAATTAGGAGGTACAACGTTTGCGCAGCAGAATGTTCCAACTACGTCCAACGAACGAATAATCAGTGCTGACTTAAACAAGGTAAAAGGCGACCTCAATACGATGTTTAAGGAATGTATCGGAGCAGGACGTGCCAACGAAGGCTTGCGCGCCGATTGGCAACAGCAGTTGGCTTATGTAAAAAAGAATTGCGATTTCAAATACATTCGTATGCACGGTTTACTGACCGACGATATGGGTGTATATCACGAAGATGCAAACGGAAATCCTGAATACAATTACCAATACATCGATGTTCTCTTTGATTACTTACAAAGCATTGGCATGAAACCTTTTGTTGAACTGGGATTTATGCCAAAAGCACTTGCCAGTGGTTCCAAAACCATTTTCTGGTGGAAAGGGAATGTTACGCCACCAAAAGATTACAACAAATGGGCCGATTTAATCAAAAACCTTACTGCCCACTTTACCGAACGCTATGGAGTGGAGGAAGTTAAAACATGGTATTTCGAGGTTTGGAATGAACCGAATCTTTCGCCCGGTTTTTGGAGTGGTACACAAGCCGAATACTTTAAACTGTATCAATATTCGGCTAATGCCATTAAAAGCGTAAACAAAGATTTCCGTGTTGGAGGTCCCGCCACTGCCGGAGCTGCCTGGGTGCCCGAAATGATAGAGTTTTGCAGTAAAAACGAAGTTCCTATCGATTTTATAAGTACCCATACCTACGGTGTAGAGCAGGGTTTTTTGGATGAATATGGTAATTCCGGAACTGTCCTGAGTAAAAACCCGATGGCAGTGAGTGGTGACATAATCAATTCTCACAAACAAATTACCAACTCCGCACGGCCCAACCTGCAACTTCATTACACGGAGTGGAGTTCGTCATACACGCCTGCCGATCCTATTCACGACAGTTATCATGAGGCAGCTTATATTTTGAAGAAAATAAAACAAACGGGAAATGCCGCCAATTCTATGTCGTATTGGGTATTCACCGATATCTTCGAAGAACCCGGTCCGCGCTTTACCCCTTTCCACGGTGGATTCGGACTATTGAACACACAAGGAATCAATAAACCTGCCTTCTATTCCTATAAATTCATGAACCAATTGGGAAAAACAGAATTGACCAACACAGATTCCACATCCTGGGTTTGCAAGGATGGAAAGGGGAATGTTCAGGTGTTACTTTGGGATTTTACCAATACACTTCCAAAAGATTCTATCAACAATCAGGTGTATTATATCCGCGATTTGCCGGCCAAACCGAAGGGAGAAGTAAAAGTAACCATTTACGGGTTATCGAAAGGCAACTACAAACTTGAAATATATAAAGTAGGTTATCGTGCCAACGATGCTTATACCACTTATCTTTCGATGAATAAACCCAATCAGCTTACCAGGCAACAGGTTGAGCAAATAAAGAAACAAAACGATGGTTCGCCGTTTGCCACAGAAATAGTAAGAATTGGCGTTTCGGGCACATTCGATAAGAAACTTGCCATCCGGGAGAACGATGTATATTTTATTAAACTTATCAAACAATGATATGAAAAAGAGTTCGTTCACATTATTTTTTCTTGCCATTTTTTTACTAAGCAGCTGTTCCGATAAAATCATGCGGGTAGCTTGTGTTGGCGACAGTATTACTGAAGGGTATGGGCTGTCTGTACAAAGTAAAACCGGTTATCCGGTTATTCTTGATAGCTTGCTCGGTTCGAAATATTCTGTTCTGAATTGTGGTAGAAGTGCCACTACTCTGCAAAAGAAAGGTGATTTCCCTTATTGGATTTGCAAGGAGTTTTCGAATACATTTGTCTACAAGCCCGATATTATCGTTATTAAATTAGGCACAAATGATACAAAACCTCAAAATTGGCATGCAGATAAATACGAGCAAGATTATCAGGCGTTGATTGATACATTTAAAACCATTCCGACTCACCCAAAGATTTTTCTCTGTTTGCCGGTTCCGGTATTTAAAACTCGTTGGGGCATTAATGATTCTACTGTGGTCAATGGTGTTATTCCTATAGTTGAAAAACTAGCTAAAGAAAATGGTTTAAATGTGATTGACTTATATCACGGTATGAGTAATCAGGGAGCTAATTTCCCGGATAATATTCATCCAAACGAAAAGGGTGTAAAATCAATGGCGGCCATTATTGCCAATACGATTAAACAGAAATAGATTAATGAAACTACGTATTTATAGTGTATTGCTGTTTTTGTCTGCTATTTCGGTAATGGCTCAATTATCCATGCCAAGGGTGTTTAGTAATCACATGGTTTTGCAGCGCGATGCTCCAATTCCAGTTTGGGGAAACGCTCCGGCAGGTTTAGAAATAACCGCCAATTTCGACAATATACAAACAACTGCTATTACTGATGATAATGGAAGATGGGTAATGTATTTGCCTTTGCATAAAGCTGGTGGTCCCTATAAACTACTTGTTTTTGAGTCGGCAAAACCGCAAACAAAATTGGAATTTGAGGATGTTTTAGTCGGTGATGTGTGGTTGGCATCCGGCCAGTCGAATATGGAATGGCAGGTACAGCAAGCCAACAATGCTGCAACTGAAATTAAACAGGCAAACTATCCTGCTATTCGGTTTTTCAATGTCCCCCATACCAAAAGTGTGAAACCGGAGAGTGATGTTACAAGTGGCTCGTGGAGTGTTTGTGATTCTGTGAGTATTAAATCAACATCGGCCATTGCTTATTTCTTTGCCCGAAAGATTTATAAGGATATAAATGTACCCATTGGTATTTTACATGCAACATGGGGCGGCTCACCCGTTGAGGCTTGGACAAGTAAAGAAATGTTACTGACCTCATCCATTACGCACGATAAAATTATTGCTAATGATACAGTAAAACCGACTCATTTTGCAAAAGATAGTCTTGATTTAATTCGTTATTGGGATATAGTATATCATCCAAAAAATAAAACCGATAAAACTGTTAGCTTGCTATCATTCGATGATTCAAAATGGGATCACGTAACAATGCCTTCGGTTTTAAAAACGTCGGGTATCCCTTTTTACGAAGGAATGATTTGGTTGAGAAAGATGATTGACATTCCGAAAGATTTCAACACCAATAATTTCATACTGAACTTGGGTCATCCAGAAATGAATTATTCGGTCTATTTAAATGGGAATGAGATTTGTAAAACTGTGTGGAATGCGAATAAAACTCATACCTATTCTATTCCTGACAAATTCATACATAAAGGAAAAAATGTTCTTAGTGTGCGTATGGCTTACCTGTGGGGTGGTGGTGGATTTAATCCTCCGGCTGAAGAAATGTACATTTCTGATGGAAAAACGAACCTTAGCATTGCTGGTGATTGGAAATACAGGAAAGATTTGGAACCAACTTTGCCTAAAATTTATAACTATCAATACTACCCAACGGTTTTATACAATGGAATGATCAATCCGATAATTCCTTACGGATTGAAAGGCTTTTTATGGTATCAGGGCGAAGCAAATGATAGCTTAGCCTATAATTACAGGACGTTGTTTCCTATGCTAATAACAGACTGGAGAATCCGATGGAAACAGGCTTATTTGCCATTTCTATATGTTCAGTTACCTAATTATAAGAAACGACAATCAAAACCGATGGAGAGTGAATGGGCAGAATTGCGCGAAGCGCAAGCAATGGCTTTGGCGCAACCAAACACAGCAATGGTTTGTGCAATAGAGCTGGGCGATGCTGAAACTATACATCCGCTCAACAAACAAGATGTTGGTCGCAGATTGGCTTTAGTAGCTGAAAAAATGGTCTATGGCAAGGGTGAAGTCGTTTCGGGACCCATGTTCAGCAGTTTTAAAATTGATGGAAAAACAATAAGAGTATTATTTACTGAAACAGGGTTAGGTCTTACAACGAACGATAAAATGCCACCTCGTGAATTTACTATTGCTGGTGCTGATGGGTTGTTTTATACTGCAAAAGCTGAAATTCGGGGAAAAGAAATAATAATACAATCAGATAAAGTGATACAGCCGGTTGCGGTTAGGTATGCATGGAGTGACAATCCCGCTTGCAATTTGATAAATATTGAAGGTTTTCCTGCTATTCCTTTCCGTACGGATCAATGGAAGGGTATAACTCAAAAATAGAACAATTACTGTCAGCTGTCAGAGACTCTGTCAGTAGTTGAAGATATATAAATATAAAATGATAAGTCTAAAATACTACATGTGTTTAGCCCTTGTGGGACTTACTTTTGGAGCTGTTCAGGGAACCAATTGGGAGTATTATTTCGATAAACCCGCCACCGTTTGGGAAGAGACTGTTCCATTGGGAAATGGTCGCATTGGCATGATGCCCTGGGGTGGAATAGAAATAGAACAGGTTGTACTGAATGAGATAACACTGTGGTCGGGTCAAAAACAAGATACCGATAATCCTGATGCTTATACACATTTGGCCGAAATACGTCGTTTATTGTTTGAAGGAAAGAATGATGAAGCTCAGGCATTGATGTACAAAACCTTTACTTGTAAAGGTAAAGGATCGGGTGGTGGTTCCTATGGTTGTTATCAGATGTTTGCAAATTTGTTTCTCAATTTTAAATATCCTGACTCCACCGCAGTTGTTAGTAATTACAGACGGGAATTGAGCTTGAGTAATGCCCTTTCAACAACTTCGTTCCGGAAAGGAAATATCCGATATAAACGGGAGTATTTTACATCATTTACCAACGATATTGGAATAATTAAACTCACCGCCGATAAAAAATCAGCGATTAGCTTTGCTGTATCGCTTAAGCGCGATGAACGTTATAAAGTAGAAACGAGTGGAAACTCGCTCGTTATCTCAGGACAACTTTCGGGGGATGGTGTGTTGGATAATGGTATGAAGTATTACGGAGCAGTAAAAGTACAATTGAAAGGTGGAACTCTTGTTTCCAAAGCCAATGAAATAGTAGTTCTGAATGCCGACGAAGCCGAGATTTTGATAAGTATGGCAACAAATTACTTCCAACCTGATCCTAAAAAACTTGCAGACAATTTACTCGCAAAAGCGGAGAAAATAAACTACAATGAATTAAAGCGGAATCATATCAATGCATTTGGAAAACTATTTAATAGGGTAGATGTAGCGTTACCAAAGAATGCTAATTCCAAATTGCCTATTAATAAACGATTAGATGCATTTGTGTCTGATTCTACCGATGCTGATTTAGCTGCATTGTATCTTCAAAACGGTCGTTATCTGTTGATTTCATCAACACGGAAGGGTTCTTTGCCTCCCAACTTACAAGGACTGTGGGCTAATCAGATTTATACACCCTGGAATGGAGATTACCACTTGAATATAAACTTACAAATGAATCTATGGCCAGCCGAAGTAGGAAATTTGTCTGAATTACAACTTCCCTTGGTTGATTATGTAAAAAGTCTGGTAAAATCGGGACAAAATACGGCAAAAGTATTTTATAACAGTCGTGGTTGGGTGGTACACATGATTGCAAATGTTTGGGAATTCACTTCTCCGGCCGAAGATCCATCGTGGGGAGCGACCAATACTTCCGGTGCATGGCTTTGTCAGCACTTGTGGCAACATTATCAGTTTACATTGGACAAAAAATATCTTGTATCTGTTTATCCAACACTAAAAGGAGCTGCGCAGTTCTTTTCGGATATGTTGGTCAATGATCCCCGCAGTGGTTATTTAGTTACTGCACCCACAACTTCGCCAGAGAACTCTTATTTTATGCTTTCGGGTAAGAAAGTAAATATATCAGCCGGTTCCACCATGGATAATCAGTTAGTTCGGGAGCTTTTTAGTAATACAATCTCTGCCGCAGAAGTGTTGGGCACCGATCATGAATTGGTTGCAGAACTAAAAGCCAAACGAGCAAAGTTGGCACCAACATCTATCGGTAAATTTGGACAGATTATTGAATGGAACGAAGATTATCCCGAAGTAGATATACATCATCGTCATGTATCACAACTTTACGGCTTGTATCCAGGAAATGAATTGAGCTACGAGAAAACTCCGGAGCTAATGAAAGCTGCCAAAGTAACATTAGAACGTCGTGGAGACCAATCAACCGGCTGGTCAATGGCTTGGAAAATAAGTTTTTGGGCGCGGTTGAAAGATGGGAACCGTTCCTACAAACTCATTCATGAATTATTGAAACCAGCCGGAAAGAGTTGGGGAACTTATCCAAACTTATTCAGTGCTTGTCCGCCACTACAGATTGATGGAGCATTTGGAGGAAGTGCAGGTGTTGCAGAAATGCTTGTGCAAAGTCAGTCGGGTGCTATTGAATTTCTACCAGCTTTACCCGATAGTTGGAAAGAAGGACATTTCGAAGGCCTTAAAGTGCGTGGCGGAGGAGAAGTCTCAGCTATTTGGAGCAATGGCGAATTGAGTTCATTTTCAATAAAAGCATCTGTCCCAACAGAGTTTGTAATTAATATGCCTACTCATTGGGATAAAAAGACAATCAAAGCAACCACAAAATCGTTAGAAATTCGTGATAATAAAATTTATATAAAACTAAGTAAGAATCAACAACTAAAAATAGAAAAATGAAAAAACTAAAGACAGCTTTATTATGTCTGTTAGCCTTTGCAGGACTGCAAGCGCAAACTAAGCCTGTTTATCTCGACAACTCACTACCAATAGAGTTACGGGTAAAAGATGCTCTTTCGCGATTAACTCTTGAAGAGAAAGTGAAACTCTGTACTGCACAATCTAAGTTCAGTACGCATGGTGTACCTCGCTTAGGAATACCCGAATTATGGATGAGCGACGGTCCTCATGGTGTTCGTATGGAAATTCTTTGGGATAGTTGGGGGCATGCCGACTGGTCAAACGACTCATGTACAGCTTTTCCGGCACTAACTTGTTTAGCTGCATCATGGGATCCTTCTATATCCCATTTATATGGTAATGCCATTGGCGAAGAGGCTCGTTATCGTCGTAAAGATGTGTTACTCGGACCAGGTGTAAATATCTATCGTTCTCCACTGAATGGTCGTAACTTTGAGTACCTGGGCGAAGATCCTTATTTGGCTTCTCGTATGGTAATACCTTATATTCAAGGTGTTCAGGAGAATGGTATTTCGGCTTGTGTAAAACATTATGCACTTAATAATCAGGAAAAATGGCGCGATCATATTGATGTTCAAATCAGTGACCGTGCTTTGTACGAGATTTATCTTCCAGCATTTAAAGCAGCCGTCACCGAAGGGAAAGTTTGGTCCATTATGGGCTCATATAATAAGATTCGCGGGCAATTTGCATGTGAAAATGAAATGACGCTAAATAAGATACTGAAAGGTGAATGGAAATTTGATGGTTGTGTGATTACCGACTGGGGTGGAGCACACAATACCAAAGAAGCTGCTCTCAACGGACTTGACATTGAAATGGGAACATGGACCAATGGTTTTACTTTCAGCAAGTCGAATGCCTATGAAAGTTATTTTTTGGCTCAACCTTATTTGAAATTGTTGAAGTCTGGTGAAATTCCTGTTTCCAACGTTGATGATAAAGCAAGTCGTATTCTACGACTTATTTTCCGCACCGCTATGGACTCCAACAAGCCTTATGGTTCGTTGGCAAGCGAAGAACACCACAATGTTGGGCGTACGGTTGCAGAACAAGGAATTGTATTGCTGAAAAATACCGCTAATTTATTGCCTATTACTTCAGCTAATTATAAAACTATCGCTGTAATCGGCGAAAATGCTACTCGTAAACTAACCGAAGGTGGTGGTTCTTCTGAATTAAAGCCTAAACGTGAAGTATCAACCTTACAGGCTTTGACCGAAAAGTTTGGAGCTGATAAGATTAAATACGCTATGGGATATGGGTCAGGAGCTGTTTCGTATGATAAAGTAAATAAATCGCCTTACGATGAAGCTAAGCTGCGCAAAGAAGCAGTAGAGCTTGCTGCAAAGTCAGATATTGTGATTTTTGTAGGAGGGTTAAATAAGAATACACAACAAGACAGCGAAGGTGATGATCGTCGTTCGTACAGCCTTCCCTTTGGTCAGAACGAATTAATTGCTGAATTGCAAAAAGTGAATAAAAAGATTGTGTTAGTGATGTTGAGTGGTAACGCTTATGAAATGCCTTGGTTGAAACAAGCCACAACTCTTGTACAAGGCTGGTACGGTGGCTCTGAAGCGGGTCATGCTATTGCTAATGTGCTTGCAGGAAATGTGAATCCTAGTGGTAAATTGCCGTTTACTTTTGCCGCTAAACTAAACGATTATGGTGCTCATTCATTTGGCAACATTGCTTTCCCCGGCGATAGTATTAAAGAGGAATACAAGGAAGATATTTTGGTGGGTTATCGTTGGTTCGATACTAAAAAGATTAAACCTTTGTTCCCATTTGGTTACGGACTTTCGTATACCAGCTTTGAATATGGAAAAATTGTAGCTGACAAAAATCAATATGCAGCCGATGAAACTATTAAGGTATCATTTACAGTGAAGAATACAGGTAAAGTGGATGGTGCCGAAGCAGTCCAAGTATATACATCACAAACTAAAGCCTCAGTTATTCGTCCGGTAAAAGAGTTGAAGGCCTTTAATAAGGTTTTCCTGAAAGCTGGTGAAACTAAAACGGTAGAACTTCAGGTGAAGGTGAAAGATTTGGCATTCTTCAACGAAGCTACACACGATTGGACGGTGGAACCGGGAGAATTTGTGCTTTACAATGCTGCTTCATCTGCCGATGTGAAGAGTGCAGTAAAAATTCAGGTAAAATAAGATTTTGGAATGAGTAATTGGAGTGCGATTTTAAGTTGCACTCTGATTATTTAAAATAAATGGCTTCACCCTGCATATCTTTTGCAGAAAGTGAAGCCACTTATTTTTTTACTGTACTCTTTTTTAATAAAGTACCTTGGCTGTTTGTGTGCCTGAGTCTGTTTTTACTTTTACAATAAACAAACGTTCATTTTCAGGTAACTTATGTGTGAACTCTTGGTTTTGAACATTGTTATTTTGATAGACTAACCTACCCAATACTGAATACACCGATACAGATTGAATCGTTTCCGACGAGTTTACCATTAAATTACCGTTGGAAGCATAAATAGCCGACTCATTGACGGTTGGATTTGTAGTTGCCGTTGCGTTTGCATTGTATTTTATCGGTGAAATATCTGGTTGAGTCACACTTGCCAACCCATCTCCAATATAAAAGCCCAGATGAGGTGGTTGGTTGTAAGCTACGTTTTGCCAAGCTACCCCTAAGCGATAAACAGGGTCATGCATAAGCGTAAATAGTCGATAAGTGGTTGTAGTTGTGGTAGTATAAATTCGTAATTTACTTGAATCGGAAGTATCCCATAGAAGAACTTCTTCGCGCCAGTCGCCCAGAATATCTGCACTTAGGTTAGGCGTTTTTTTTGTACTATTACAACTACTAACTCCCGAGGCTGAGAGCAAAGTACTTGTTTTACTTGTTGAAGGAATCCATTTTGTAATAACTGTTCCATCCAATAATTCGTCCTGTAAATCACCATCCCAGTAAACTCTAAAGTTGATGGAGGGTCGGCTTGACGAGAGCATTGTTCCTTTACATGAAAATACTCCGATAGCAGTTCCAGCAGCATTTGTATTTGTACTCCACATTTCAAATCCTCTGGACGTGCCATCGATATCTGCTGCCAGTCCACGTCCATTATCTGCTGATACAGCTCCACTCCAGATTATTGCTCCTGTTTGTGCATCATGCATTTCAAACCCTTTACTTAGTCCGGCAGATTCTTCATGTACTTCCCATACTTCCAATCCTGCCCGATCAGGATCAAGATCCGATACATGTATAGCATCACCATGGCCTAATCCGGTACGATACATAAGTGTTCCATCGTCATTAATAGCACAAGCTCCGTAAATTATTTCATCTTTTCCGTCGCTATCAACGTCGGCTACGCTCAAATTATGATTGCCAGAATCGTAAGCTCCAACTCCGGCTGTAGTTCCTGAATCATAGAACCATCGTTGTACTAATTTTTTATCTTTTACATCGTATGCAGCCAATGTTGCCCGTGCATAATAACCACGACACATTACAACGCTTGGATGTACACCATCTAAGTACGCCACACAAGCCAGAAAACGATCGGAACGATTTCCGTACGTGTCGCCCCAGTTCGAAGAACCCCGTGAAGGGTTATAGGCAATTGTATTTAATTCGGCTCCTGTTTTACCATCAAATAAAGTCAGGTATTCAGGACCATTTAGAACAGTGCCTAACATCTTGGAGCCAGTTGTTTGGGTTGTATCAATACTACGGTAATCGGCAGTAGGATCATCGCTATTCATGATTACATATTTCCCTTTGCCATCAATGGTTCCCGGAGCAGTCTTACAAACTACTTCGGCTAGGCCATCACCATCAAAGTCGTACACCATAAATTGTGTATAATGAGCGCCGGCACGGATATTTTTTCCCAAATCAATGCGCCAAAGGAAAGTTCCATCCAGTTTATAAGCATCGATATACACTTTCCCTGTGATTCCGTAATATGAATTATCCTGCGAATTGGATGGATCCCATTTTACAATGATTTCATACTCACCATCGCCATCTACATCGCCCACACTACAGTCGTTTGGCGAATATCCATAAGGTTGCCCTGTAGGATAACTGCCGTCAGCCGTTTTCCCGGTACTTCCGTATTTGTTTGGTTCAGTACGTCCGTTTGCAGGACGTTTTAATTGGAGGGATTTGTATTGTGCTGCCCAGGGCGTAACGTTTTTTACCCCGGTAGTATCTTCTACACCATTTAGTACCGGTAATACTTTATAAACACTTGTAGCAGTGCCGCTAGCGTCGGTATAGTTTGTTGTGGCGGTTATGGGTGTCGTATTTAGCTTGGTATTGTTGCGGTAAATATTGAATCCGGTGCTTGCAACGTCAGTTCCAAGGAATCTCCAACTAAGATAAACGCCGGTAGTGACTTTCACAGCCACTAAACCACGGTTAAGATATTCCATTTGACGGGTTTCGGCATTCAATGTCATGGTAGAGAATGATAAAAGTGCCGTGAGAGCAGTAAAGAGAAGAGTTTTTTTCATTATAAAATACATAATATTGACTAAATCGGATTCAAGGGATAAATTCTGGTTCAAAATTACTTGAAATACAGCCCTCTGAGCTCGATTTTTTGATTGAATATGTATATTATTTGATAAATATACCTCTATAATCCTCGTATAACGGGGTTTACTTCGACGGAATTTTAATTTTATTCAGAATACTGCATAAAAAAACCGTCCATGAAATTAATCACAGACGGTTATTTAGAATTAGGGTTGTTATTTTCTTTCAGCTTTTGTAACTGTCACAGTCATTGATATTGTCATACCCAAAGCTTGAGCTTGTTGAACTTGTGTTTGAGCTTCAGTTTTAAGTTCTGTTTCTAGAGCGAGTCTTGCTGCTTCAGCTTCAACCTCTGTTAGATTATCTTTATTTTCAGTTGTAACAACTGGTACAGATATTCCACTCATAACTGTTACTGTATTTATAGTAAAAGTCCAATTCTTTTTTACAGTAACATCATCAGATGAACTACAAGAAGATAAAATACCAAATAACAAAACTGTAGAGAGAATAAACATTGCTTTTTTCATGGAATGTAATTTTTTAATTGTGTGTTTTTAATAAAACGATTTTTAATATTATACAAAATTAATGTAATTTTTTTGATGACAAAATCTTTGGCAATATTTATTTAATTTTTTATGTGACAGAATGGAAAGCGGGAATCGGAAATAGGACAGGTCGCGACATTTACAAGCTACTATCAACAAGGGGATTAATCAACTGGAAAGAAACCAAATCTATTATTCCCAATTTCACCAGTGAATTCTATATAGTGAATATTTTTAATCGCATCTACTGGAGGTACTTTGTTATCAAACATTATAAATTGAAAGTCTAGATCTTTATAAGCAAAGTGCTTAAAAAATGAGTGTTCAATATTTACATCAATTTCATCTTCTTTTGTTTTTTGTTCTTTTCCATGATATGTTGTCAATGGAGAGTCAATAATTAGATTTCTTGTAAATGGAATATTATTATCAATACAATACTGTATGAGTGAATATATTACAGCTGTATATGAAATAGCTCTCATACCTTTTCCAAAAGAACTTCGTCCTTTATTAGTAAGGACAAAATCAAACACTTTAGGATTTGAATCAAACTTGACAAATTCAGTATTTGGATATCTCCAATCTTTTAAAATAGACTTTAAAATTCCAATAAAAGGTTTCATTATTATTTCATCAATTTCTTCTGTTGTCTCAACTGTTTGTTTTATTTTTAAGAGTCTAATTGTGTTATCATATTCATTGTTATACAATTCAAGATCTTTTACAAATAAATCATACTTTGATTTTTGAGTATAATACTCTTTTATATTTGAGATTTTATCTCTAATTGAATCTAATTTTGGATTAAGTGAATCACAAATTTCTTTATTAATATTTTCAAATTCAGAAGAATCAATCCGAAGTTCACTGTCAAGTCTAATTAATTCTTTTTTGTTTTCATTGACCGTTGAATCTAAATCAATTAATTTCAAATTTATTTTTTTTCTTTCTGAATCAATTGATTTCTTAATAGATATATTCTCATCTATTTCTTGTAGTTTTTCACTATCAATCTCTCCATTGCATAATGGACAATTTACAGATTTAAGTTGACTTAATAATATTTGACCTTCATCAATAAAACTCAATCTGTTTAAATCACTTTTATAATGAGACCTCAACAATTCCATTCTATCTAAAAGTTCTTGAATAAAAAGTATTGAAGATTTAGTTTTCTCAAGATCTTGATAAATGCTGTTTCTAGTTGTTAACAGACTATTGATTACCTGATCTAAATTCTGTGCTTCTTCTTCTAATCTATTTAAGTCTCTTTCAATCCTTATTTTGTCAACAGGTTTTTGTGTGTCGATTAATTCTTCAATTTGCTGTGAAAGACTTTCAATACGTTTCTCAATAAACTCCTTTTGTCCATTAAGTCGACTTTTTCTAATATCATCTTTCTCAATTGGAGTAAAATTTTGAGCATCCTTTCCTGAAATCAGATAAATAAGTAAATTTTGATAGAGAACTGAATCTTGAAATTGTGACGTTGGATAAAAAGGTGATTCTTCAACTACTATTCTAGTTTCAGAAATTAATACCAATTTCCTTATGTAGGTATATAAGAGCCTTACTTTACTAGAATTACTCTTTTTTAGGTATTTGTCTTCAATTCCATTTAATTTTAATAAAAATGTAGATATATTTTTATCTGCTTGTGGTTTAATCTGATATTCTTCATATTTAATGTTTGAATCATCAAATTCATTAATGACACACTCTTTTATCAATATTACTTTTGCTTTTAATTTTCTATAAAAGGTATATGATTTTCCATCATACGTTTTGATTGATAAATAAAAATTGTTGTATCCTATACCTTCAGGTATACTTTTAGGAGAATCTGATTTACCCAGCATATAATTGAGACAACCAAATACATATGATTTTCCAGTATCTGAAAATCCTGAGATCAAATTAAATCCATCTTTAAATGATATCTCAGCATCTTTTTTATTTTCCCCAGTTACTTTTAAATCTGTAATATAAAATCCGTATTTATTCATAATCCAATTCCTCTCTAAAGTATGATTCATTTATAAACTCACTTCCCCAATTATTGAGATTTGAATTTATGTATTTGTCTAAATATTTAGTTGTTTTGTCTTTGAAATTTTCAATAATCCATTCTGTTCTTTTGTTTAGCTCTAAAAAATATGCAGATTCAAAATATTGAACAAAATGTGAGCTTAATTCAGAAGGACAATATAATATTCCATTACTTGCAAACCTGACAATTAGCAGTTCTTTAGATGATAGGATTTGAAGTGACTTTTTTACAATTTCTCTCTTTACCAACAACTGAGATGATCTATTTGGAAGCGCTGGATGTAAGCTACTTGGAGCATCTTTTACATCACCACTATTAAGAATCAAATAGTCATAAATAATCAACTTATCTAAAGAAATTCCCTTTCCACCTGCTTTTAAAATTATTAGTAATAATCTTAAAGCTATTTCAAGTGGAGAATTAAAAACTTTTACATCAAATAGTTCATTCATTCTTTTACCCATTTAAATTTAAATTCATTAGCCAAATGATGACATATACCTGTTTTATCTTGAGCTTTTATTTCTTGAAATAATACATTACTTTGATAAGAACATTCTTTAGCAGCTTTTGTAGTTGCAATTACTCGTTTATATCCATCTGAAAAATCTTGATTGTAAACATCTACAACTTGTTCATAGACTTCGTCTTTTAACTCATTAAAAGGATCAGTTTCTGTTGGAATATTATCTCGACTAAACTGCGCTAATGTTTCTGCTAAGTAAAAACAATTTCTAGAACGATCGAAATGACTTTTTAACTCTGCATTGTTTTCAATATCTTCAATAGTACTAACCGTATTTTTTGTATGGTCTTCATATGCATTAAATAGTTGAGAAACATAATTAATTTCTCTTTCTTTAATTTCATCTGTAATATCAATTTCTAGATTTCTCTTTTTTCTTAAACCTCCCCCAAAATAATATGGAAAATACATAGTTTTTTCAAACTGTTCTAAAAAATTAATTGGCTCAATTGAATCTATTATTTTAAAATCAAATTCATCAATATAGGTCTCTAATTCTGAGGTTAAATCAATTTTTATTTTTGAAGTAATCTTACTTCTAATTTTATCATTCCAATCAAAAATAATTTTTGCTTTAAGTTCAGTCGGTTTTTTTATTAAGTCATGCAATGTAGTACTTATTCCTTGTGGTGCTACAAAAAAATAACTTCTCGGAATTTTATATTGTTTTGAAAATGTATAATACAAAAGCTTTCCGAATTCGACTTGAACATCTGAATATCCTATTTTGTGGTCATAATGCTTACATTGATATAAATCAAAAACATCATTTGCAAAGTCTACATAAGCACATACATCTCTTCCTTTGTCTCCAGCTCCACCAAACTGATAGATTGTTTCATATTTATTATTTACATAACCTTTACACCAACATAAAACAATCTCCTCATATGTATCTTCATCAATCAATTGGAGTCTTTGAATTGGAGGAACAGGTAAACCTAATAATAATTCAGAATTTGACATTCTATGAATCTCATTAGGTTTTGGAATATATGTTTTTATTATATCCATTATTTTTAGTTATGATGTATTTTGTTCATTACTTATGAAATCTCTCTACCAATAAATCTTACATTACCTTCTGCCCATTTTTTTCGCTTTAGCTAAGCTCACACTTACTATGTCGCCACTACAGCGATTCAGTCCACGGCAATTATTGATGAAGTGATAAACTTTTGCTTTAGGTCCGTTGCAAATATAAACAGTGGAAGAAGATTGATCGAGCGTAAAACTTGAAAGAAGCAGGATGGCGAAAAAGGTCAGCGTTAGTTTCTTCATGTATTATTTGTTAGTTTAAAATTTGAAATTATGCAAACATACAAAACTACCTTAACAAAAACAAATTTCCAGACAACTATTTTTAAATAAATTCACAAACCTTTTATTGGTGCGGGTTTCCGTAAACACAAACAACCGCCCAAAGCGCAGGCTAAGGACGGTTGAGGGTAAAACGTTTATTTGCTGTTGATTAATTATCGCTGAAAAAAGATTACAAAACGTAACTACTTAGGTCGTCGCTCCACACACGTGAAGGGTCGGAACCGCCTCCTGCCACTCGGAAAGTATATTGTTTTCCGCTGGTTAGGCCTTCTAAAAGTAATTTACGTTTAGTGCTTGTTTTTTGTATCCATACACTGTCGGCAGTAACAGGTGCTTCGGTATAAAGAAATTCATAAAACGAAGCGTTGTCTACCACGTCGCAACTTACCCAGGCTGTGCCACGGTTTTCGCCGGGTTTCACTACCAGATTAGTTGGCTTGGCCAGTTGTCCTACGGTACCCGGCTTTTTGTTTACATCAAAACCTGCACTCAGAATAATAGCTTCGTCGCCGTTACTAACGCGTTGTACATAGTCGCCTTCGCTTTTCAGCAGGGTTTCCAATACATTGCGGCAATTGTTTTTAATCACAGTATCTTCTTTACTTCCGTTTTGTACCTTGGCTATAGCTACAATAAAAGCGTTGTTGGCCGCCGTAATGTTTGCCAGTGCCGGATCGGGCGTAGCGAAGTGAGTGTTATCGGTCATTCTTTCTACAATATGACCACTCTTAATTGAAAGTTCGGAATCGGCATATTTGCCGGTAGAAAAATCCTTCGAGATTTTTGCATTTCCCATGATGTTGTGTTTTTGGAATAAGATATAATTGCAAATAAACGTTGTTTTCAGTAAAATCAGGTATTTATTTATCTTCCACCACAATGAACTATCACTATGTTAATACTAACGATGCTCCTTTAAAAAAATTGTATTATAGTTTACTTTTTTTATGATAATAGCTAAAAATAGTACTTAGGTACTAGTAATTTAGCCTAATTTCCTACTAAATGCCCTTGTTGGATAAGTAGGAGGGTTATGGTGAGTTTTGTGATTTTTTATTATAGAATAAAGCGCATTTATTCCATAATAAACCGCAAAGCCTGACTTATATTCGCCTTTTGTTCTGGCATATTCTTATTTTTTGGCAGAACAATGGAGCATTGTTGTACAACAATGACCTTTTATGGAGGAAAAACACGAGATTTTGGGTGAACAATGACTTTTTTTTGTGGAAAAAAATGAAGTTTTGGGTGAACAATGTGGCATTATTCACCCGAAAAACAAAATTGTTCTGGAAAAACGACGCATTGTGGTGGAAAAAAATCAATTTATTGGGAAACAATGCTCCATTGTTCTACCAAAAAATGCCATTGTTGTGGAAAAAAGAATGATTGTGGGGGACAACTGACGATTTATGGGTTTATATTACGTTCTTTTTGGGACGAAGCACGTTTATGGTATGGTTTACATGCTTAATAGTCATTTAAAACTGCATCTTTGGGCTGAAATACGTTGAAAAAGTGATAAAATGAGGCTTTTGGGGACAAATTCAGTGCTAAGGTTGTACGAATAGGTTTGCTTTTATTTTGTTCTGTGCTATTGTTTTACCACGATCAGTTATGATGGTTGAAATAAATTTGATACAAAGAACACGATAGTATATCTTTCTTGTTGCATAATTACAATATTCATCCAAAATGTTGTATATTTTAGCAAAATTTATTTGTCATTTAAACAAAATATATAACTTTGCAAAATTTAATTCTCAAGCAACAACTAATGGTTGTGGATCTAATTTTTAGAGGAAGCTGATAGTTGTTAGATGTACGATAGTTTCTGGCTGTATTTGAGATAAAAATCCTTAGAATCCTAAGAGTCTTAATCATCATTGATTGAAGTCATTTTTACGAAGACAATATACATTAATCACCATATCTATAAGTCTATTTATGAAAAAAATACTATTTACTTTTTGTCTTATTTCATTCGCATTAGGCATGCAAGCCAAAACATGGAATTTTACGAATGCACCTTTTGGGGCTTCACCTACAGTCTCATTTGCCAGTACGTTTACAACAGATGGCTTAACTGTAGGAACCGATGGCATTAATCTTTGGACGGGTTTAAGCACAAGTGCTAAGATAATTGATGGCGTATCTTATACTTACAGGCTTCAAACCGGAGGTGGTGGTACACCTGTTGCTTCGTCTAAAATACCAACAACCCGTTATCTGAAACTGGATGTTTCTACAAATGATACTTTAAAAATCGGTTGTATATCTTCGTCAACTAGTACTACACGCACAATAATCATCGTAAATTCAGACCAATCTGTTGTAGATTCTATTGTCAATGTGTCGGGCACAACTGCTACCACTTATTCTTATGTGTATAAAGGGGCTCCTTCATCATTATACCTATACTCAAGAGGTGGTGGATTGAATTATTATTATCTGAGTTTATTATCATCAAAAACTTTTGGCGTTTACACTATCGGTGCTACATCAAATTTACCTACTAGCTCAACAGCTACAGGAGTGCTAACTGCTTTAAACCTAAGCTCGGTTTTGTCGTATGGATTTTGTTGGAACACGGCAGGAACACCAACCGTTAAAGACGGTAAAACAAATAAGGGTGTAGGGACTGTTTATGGAACTTATTCGGATAATATAACCGGGCTGACTCAAGGCACAACTTATTATATTAGAGCCTATGCCATAAATAGTACTGACACCATTTATGGAACTGAAATTAGTATTACAACTGCTACTATTCCTACTTCCAGTACTGTTGGTGGAAATTATTATACCAGTCAGTATTGGTCCAAAAGCCACAGTCCGTATACTATTACAAGTAACGTAAATATAGCCTATGAAGCTACGTTGACGATTGAACCCGGAGTGGTTGTGAACTATGCCGGAAAAAATGAAATTATGCTTATGGGTAATATTATTGCCAATGGAACAGCGGCTGATAGTATTACATTTAATGGCTATTCGGGAGGCTGTAGGTACTTTAATTTTAAAAATTCAAAGCTGTCCAATTCAGAACTTTCCTATATTAAACTAATCGGTGTTGTAACCGATTCTATTGTTACGCAAGGTACTGCCAGCGATTCATTGATTATCAATAAATCCAGAATTTCAAACGTAACTATTAAGGCTATTAATCCAATCTATTACAGGAATTCAGTCATCAATAATCTGTCTGTAGGTAGTTCAAAAACGTTTGTTGAAAAATCTTCTATTGCTAATTCAAATTTTGGGAGTGCTTACCAAACTATTTATCTTAAACTAAAAAAATCAATAGGAACAAATTTAAGTATTTATGGTGGTGATTATTCATCAAACTCCATTATTGATGTAAATGCATCTACATTGAATAATTCATACTTTGAATTATATTCTCCTACTTTAAAACTGATTAACTCCGATATCAATAGTTGTAATTTCAACTGGTCATACGGATATAGTACAGCGTATCTAACTAAATCAAGAATCAATAAGTCTGCTTTCTCATCAGTGTATTCATCCGGACAGCTAATATTAGCCATTGATTCTACTATCCTTTTGAATAGCCCGGTAAGTTATTCAAATCAGGTAACTATCAATAATAGTATTTTTAAAAGTGATTCTACCGAGGTACTTAATTTGAATGGAACTATCAATAAAAGTCAGTTTATTGGGGATAATAATCATATTGGAGGAGTTGGTCTTGATGTTGCTACCGGTACAATGAACTACTGTACACTCGTAAATCATAGAATTGGTATTAAATCCAATTCGCTGACAGTAAACAATACAAACTTCATCAATATATCTAAATATGATGTGTATAATACAGCCGCCAATCAGATAGATGCCAAAAGCAATTTCTGGGGTGTTGGCAATACTACCATTGCTACTGTAAAAAGTAAAATATGGGATTATTACACCGATATGAATCTTGGGAAAGTTCTTTATGATAGTTATATAACAACGGCTAATATAACCAGCCCGATAACACCTCCGCTCAATTTCAGAAAAACGAAAGCTACCAATGGAGTAACTTATACCTGGAATGCAAATCCGGAGTCTGATCTGAAAGGGTATAAGTTGTATTATGGCAAAAAAGATGCATTTAGTTTTACTAACTCTATTGATTTAGGGAATGTTACCACCTATACATTAACAGGCGTACTGGCAAGTGACACAGTGCTTGTTACTGCGTATGATCAGGCAGCCGATGGTATTAATGATCAGTTGGAAGGTCATGAAAGTTGGTATTCGGATGATTATATACCGGTAAAACCAACTTTAGGAGCTACAACTATCCTGGCACAGAATACAAAAACTTGTAAACTACAAAGTGCTGTAAACTCATTGGGAGAGGCACCGATTAGATCGTATGGATTTTGCTGGAATAGCAAGGGAAACCCGACTGTTTCTGATACACTTGTAAACAAGGGAGCCTGTACTTCTACAGCAATGTTCACTGATAGTATAACTCACTTAAAAATTAATAACTACTACTATATACGCTCGTATGCTACTACCGATTATGGGACATTTTACGGTAGTGAAACAAACTTTATATCCGGTGGGGAAATTATCCGGTTGGGTTTAAATGATTCAATTCATACTGTATTAAATAATTACAATGGCATCTCTGATAGTCTCACAATTATTATCCCTGCTGGTTATACCAGTCCGGAATATGCTGCCGGGAAGAATATTGTATTGACTTCAATACCCACAGCAATAAAGAAAATAACCATACAAGGAGACGGAACGAGCCCGACACTACTGGTAAAACAGATAAATCCACCTCTGGTCTCTTTAAAATCGTTTTACCTGAAAAACCTTACATTAAAGGGAATTGAAGATGGGGCTTCAAGTTTGACATTATCTAATTCTCTTTTATTTATGGCGAAAGACACGTTGGAAACAATTAGTATTGAGGGGTGTAATATCGCTAATTTTTCAGGTGTTGTTGGAAAAGCAACCTTTTCAAAGATTGGAAATATAAATATAAATAACTGTATAGCCAGAGGGTTGGGTGCTAGTGGTTTGATAAGTACTACAAGTGGTACTATTGGAAATATTGTTGTACGCAATTCAACTGTATATGGAGCTAGTGGCAATTTAATATCAAATTCAATTGCACCATTATCTATAACTGTTTCGGATTGTACTTTTGACCAAATTTGTAACACCTCTAAGTACTTTATCTCAGCTATAACTGGCGTAGTAAACCTAATGGTTCTGAAGAATATAGTTTTTGGCAGAACGTTAAGTTTATCTTCATTTGGTGTACGCGTTACAGCTAAAGATTCTGTTTATACTAATTGCTATGTATCCATGGATTGGATGAACTCAGGATATCTTATTCCGAATCGAAATTATTATTATACATCAAGCTATAATCTCTTTAAATCACCGACATCGTATAATCTTACTACTAATGTAGCAACGGTTGGTGATTATACAATTATTGATGGCAATTTTCCAGGGGCTATAAATGCGGGTGATCCACGATGGTATTACAATGGTAATATAAATTCAGTTGATGAGAACTTTGATACCGGCAAAATGAAAGTATATCCCAGCTTAGTAAAAGAATTATTGAATGTGGAATATGATGGTACTTGCAATTATCAGATAGTGGACATGAACGGACGTGTATGGAAAACTGGTATAGTAATGTTTAAAAACGGCATAAATACTTCTTCCTTACCTCAGGGAATGTATATTATAAATCTACAAAAAGAACATTCTGCAAAGGCATTTAAATTTAATAAGATATAATGACAAACAGTGTGGAGTTAATCAAACGTCACACTGTTTGAGTTGTTATGTCTTAATAACGTATTTTGATTTAGGGTGTAATTTGTTGTTTGTGTTGAAAAGATTGAATTTGAAACTAGTAAAGAACATAACAGAGGCTATTATGAAAATAAACTTATTTAGACAAGCAGCGTGCATCATTGCACTAACTTTACTTTCTATAACAATGAGTGTAAATGCTCAGGACACTGAATCAGTAAGTAGGGAAAAGGCAACAACGATAGTTCATGAAGGAGATATAGCTCCCGATTTCACCGTTGAAATGCTTGACGGACGAAAGATAAAGTTATCGGACTTGAGAGGGAAGATAGTTTTACTGAACTTTTGGGCAACCTGGTGTGGACCGTGCATGATGGAGTTCAATGAAATACCGGAGCAAATTATTAAACACTTCGAAGGTAAGGATGTGGTACTTTTAGCGATCTCACGCGGTGAAAAACCAGAAGTAGTTGCTACAAAAATGGCTGCTTTAAAGGCTAAAGGGATTGTTTTCCCCGTTGGATTGGATCCGGAAAGAAAAATATACAGTCAGTATGCCAAAGAATTCATTCCCCGTAACTTTATTATCGATAAAAAAGGGAAAGTGAACTATGTAACTGTTGGATATACTGAAACAGGAATCAAGGAACTTGTAAGCAGAATTGATGGGTTGCTGAAATAAATGTAATTTTATAAGAACTAACCATTGTTAAAAAGGCAGAATACCTAGAGGTTTCTGCCTTTTTTTATCAACTGTCAACTGAAATATCTTATTCCACTGAGAACTTATATACACACCATTCGTCGTATTTCTGTCCTGGGCGCAAAAGTGGGCTAGGGAAGAAGGCAATGTTTGGAGAATTAGGGAAACCTTGTGTTTCGAGGCAAATAGCATCCTGACGGTCGTAAATTTTACCTTCTTTTCCGGTTACTTTATCTATCCAGTTGCCTGTATATATTTGCATACCCGGTTGTGTAGTCAATACTTCCATTTTACGTCCTGTAGTTGGTTCGTAAACGGTTCCTGCCAATACACAGTCACCAGCTTGTTCTTTGCGCAAGCACCAGTTGTTGTCAATTCCCCATCCCGGAACGTATACTTCGTCGTCGATACGCTCACCTATTACTGTAGGTTGACGGAAATCGAACGGAGTTTCGGCTACCGGGCGAATTTCGCCGGTCAAAGCGAATGATTCGTCTAAAACGGTGAAGAAATCGGCATTAATTTGCAGTGTATGCTCCTTGATAGATCCGTTTCCGGCACCTTTCAGGTTGAAGTACGAGTGATTAGTCAAACCAATAATGGTTGCTTTGTCTGTTGTAGCTTCGTAGTGCATTTTGATTTCGTTATCGTCGCTCAAAATGTAGGTACAAGTAATGGTTAAGTTACCAGGATATCCTTCTTCACCATCGGGCGAGAAAAGTTCCAACACCAATTCCTGTTGCGATACCGATTTTACAGTCCATACCTTTTCGTTGTATCCGTGGATACCACCGTGCAGGGAGTTTGTTCCGTTATTGATAGGCAGCGCGTATTCCACACCGTCGATGTTGAACTTACCGTCTTTAATACGGTTCGCAAAACGACCACAAACGGCACCAAAATAGATTTCTTTTTCAATCACTTCTTCCAGTGTATCGAAAGCAAGTACCACATCGTCGAATTTACCGTTTTTATCGGCTACTATCAGGCGAATAATCTTAGCGCCATAGTTGGTAATATCTACCGACATGCCGTTTTTATTGAACAAGGTGTAAAGCGATACCGGTTTACCGTTCAATTCTATTTCTAATTCTTTTACTGTTTTCATCTTTATTAATTTTAACCACAAAAGGCACAAAAGTAACACATAAGTTTAAACTCCCATTTCGGGAAGATTTTGAAAGATTTGATTCACATAAGTTTTCTGACCATCATAATAGAGATTTTCTACATTGAAATTCAGCATCAAGCCTTTTGGAACTTCTAGCAATTTCATGTAAGTCAAAATCTGAGCTTCATGAACTGGCAAAATACTCTCAATTGCTTTTAATTCTACGACCAGAACGTCATCTATCAAAAAGTCACATCGTAACTCAATATCCAAATCAAAACCTTTATAGTTGTATGGAATCTTGTATTCAGATTTAAAAGAAATTTTACGCAATTCAAGTTCTTTTGCCAGACATTTGTGATAAACACTTTCCAGCAATCTGGGGCCAAGTCTTTTGTGGACCTCAATAGCTGCTCCTGTAACTTTATACGTCAAATCTTTCAAATTTGTTTTTTTAACTCCATAGTTGTGAAAATTTAAACCACAAAAGGCACAAAAGTGCCACAAAAGAAATTCATTAAAAGAAAACTTATGTGTATCTTTTGTGCCTTTTGTGGTTCATTAAATTCTTATAATTTGCAAGCTCCGTCGCCAATTTCGGCAATGTAGAATTGTGGTTTAATGCTTGTTTTAGCTTCGTAAGCAGCACCTACTTTTTCGATAAAGGTATCAATAGCTTCATCTTTCACCAATGAAACAGTACATCCACCAAAACCACCACCAGTCATACGTGAACCGATAACGCCTTCAATTTTCCAAGCTTCTTCAGCCATTGTGTCCAGTTGTAGACCGGTTACTTCATAATCGTCGCGCAATGAAACGTGAGAAGCATTCATCAATTGACCGAACAAAGTAAGATCGCCGGCTTTCAATGCTTTTACAGCATCAGAAGTACGTTGAACTTCACCCACAACGTGACGGGCACGTTTAAGTGCGATAGGATCAGTGATAGCATAAGAGATACTGTTGAATTCAGCTTCGGTCAATTCAGCTAAATATTTCAATGGACGAACCGTGTTCAATTGCTCTACAGCCAATTTACATTCAGCTACACGTTGGTTGTATGCACCTGAATCCAATTTGTGTGGACTATGAGTGTTAGAGATAAGAATTTTTACGCCTTCCAGTTTTACCGGAACTAATTCAAATTCCAATGTATCGCAGTTCAAGTGAATAGCGTGGTCTTTAGCGCCATTAGCCGAAGCAAACTGATCCATAATACCGCAGTTTACCAAAGCAAACTCGTGTTCTGATTTCTGACCGATTTGAGCCAACACGGTACGGTTGAAACCTGTTCCCAATTGGTCATTGAATGCATAAGCAGTAACCACTTCCAATGCAGCCGACGAAGAAAGACCTGCACCGTTAGGCACATTACCCCAGATAAGGATATCGTAGCCTTCAGTAATAGCAATACCACGTTTTACGAATTGAGCAATAACTCCTAGTGGATAGTTTACCCATGATTTGTCAAGTGGAGTAGTCAGTTGATCGAAACCAAGCGAAATGATTTCTGGTTGATTCAACGATTTGAAGTTGATCGCTTTTTTGTCGTTTTTAGCCAACAACAAATAAGTTCCAAAACTCAATGCGCATGGAAATACTGATCCACCATTGTAATCGGTATGCTCACCAATAAGGTTTACACGACCCGGAGAGAAATACACTGCTTCGGCTGCTTTGCCGT
>Ga0302215_10000655_pt1 | contig 25228 bp, 29 predicted proteins | sample II_Fen_N3_1_FD_194580 | JGI IMG/M metagenome (GOLD analysis project Ga0302215, IMG submission 194580) | Peat permafrost microbial communities from Stordalen Mire near Abisko, Sweden - II_Fen_N3_1 | ecosystem: Environmental > Terrestrial > Soil > Wetlands > Permafrost | place: Sweden: Abisko... | reverse complement strand
TTCTTTAAAATTTTATTACTGTCTAACCTTTTTGGAAAAATTAAGATCTGATCGAAGTTTTTGGTTTTGTCATACAAACCATATTTGTCCTGTCTTCTGAAGATGAGATAAACTCCGCCTGCGGTGACTGCAAGACCAAGTAAAGAGCCTAAGAGACCGAACTTCGAGAGTACCAATGCTGAAATGACTCCACCTCCGATGACACCGACTGCGTAAAAGATGTATTTCCCTTTGAGTCCGAAGAATACAAGGGGCTTTTTGAGCCCCTTATAAAGGTAGAATCCCATATTAGGCAAAGAATGCTGTTACGAATTCCGGAACTACGATTAAGAAGATCATCGCTCCTCCATAACCAAGGATCTCCTTGTTGACATCCTGGTCACCATTCGTCCATTTGTTGTAAACCCTAAGCCCTCCGATGAAACCGACCAATCCTCCTACTGCTTTCAAGATCAGCTTGACCGGATCCCAATAATCTGTAATATCACTTGCAGCATTTGAAATTGCTGTTGCACCACCTTGGGCAAATGCGGGGGTTATCGCCATAATTGCTAAGGCTAGGGTTAGAACTTTTTTTGTTGTCACGTTTTTTGCGAAAAAATTTTTCATCATAATTCAAAAATTTTATAAAGGGTTAATAATCAATTGAGTGTTAAATTTTGGGCATAGAAGTCCCGGACAACGGATGGAAATCCACTGTTAAGTCTAATAATAAGTACGTTAGATTTTGTTTAAGTTGACTACCTACATGATGGATTGATAAACTTTGTATCCGTCGTAGTTCGCAACCATTTGAACCAGGGTTTCAGAAAGATTAAGCATCGCCTTCCATTCTTTTATTCTGGAAGTTTCCTGGTCTACACTAACTGTGATTGGGTTTTCGCTAATCACTTCGTCAGGTTTCTGATTTTCCTTTTCGGTTGATGTCTTTTCATTCTGGTCAAGGGACTCTTCGCTTGATTCAGCTTTTTTAGGATGTGATTGGCTTTCCATTTCGGTAAAATCCTTTTTTGATGGATTATCGAATTCATCCAGATCTTGTTCAGATTCAAACAGTTCCCTCAAATACTCCAGATCTTGTCGTTCTTCATTTCCTTCAGTGATATCAGAATGGATTGCATTTTTATTAAAGGATTTGGGAGTGTTGAGATTTTCTACATCTTCAATCCCTACATTTTTAGTAAGATCTTCATACTGTTCAGAAATTTCGGATAAAGAAAATTCCTCCGTCTCTTCTTTGTAGGTTTCTTTTTCTTTCTTCAGAAACAGATCGTATATAATGTTACCTGCATAATACATCAGATAAACAGCCAGAATGGTAAGTGAGATTTTTATCATTTTTTATTGATTTAGTTGTCAGTCAATCGTTGTTTTATGTTGGTATTGAATCTTTGATTTTTTCCTTCTTTTTAATTACTTGTATTTTGATTTTTGAGGTTTCATTGATGTATTTTATAAGTTCATCGAATGTATGTTCTACTGCATATTTTTGCTTGCCTATAAGGCTTCTGGTATTAATAGTTTGTAGGCAGTTTCTTTTGAATACCGGGCTTGGCAGAAGCATTCCATATTTTGCGAGCTCAATGTCCATTGCTTCCTGATTCAGATACTTGTAACCTTTATCATATTTGGAACGGATAAATATTCTTTCGGCCTCACTTTCCAGTAGTCCCAACATATTGATGAAGACCAAAGTCGATTTTACAGAAACATCGGAATACTCAAAAGGTGTTACGATAAAATCACTGTATATGAGCAAATCACTGTATTTCGCATCTAATGTTCCTGCCAGATCAAAGAGGTTGATCTCGTCGCTTTCTTTTAAATTAATGAGGGTTTCAAAGTCTGAAAAAGGTTGTTCATCTTCTTCACCGATAATTTCAACATTATACAGCTTGGGAATGTCCAACAGCTCATCTTCTTTCCATTTATGATAGAATGATTTCTGATAATCAAAATCGAAAACATTCATTTTCCTATCAGATACCGCGGAAATGTAATTGGCAAAAGCGATGGCTAATGTCGTTTTTCCGGTTCCTCCTTTTTGGGTAGCAAATGTGATGATCATAGGTTTTAGTTGATTTCTTTAGTTGATTTTTTTTGTACTGAAGATGATTTTCCATCAACTTTATCGTCTCTTTTTTCGTCTTTTTTTGAGTTCATTTTCGGCAGGGTCTTTTGCAGTTCCTGTACTTTTCATCAATTCAAACAGCAGCTCATCAAAGGCTTTGTTTAATTCTGATTTCTCATTGTTTTCTGTCCGGTTTTCTGTCTGCGTTTCTTTTACGCCTTTCGGATTCAGAAATCTTTGACACTCCTTTTCTCCAATTAATGATTGTAGCTCTCCGATATAATGGAACCGCTTATGAACTGCGTACAGCTTTCCGTCCTCACCTTTAGTAATTGAAATATTTTTTTCATCATTTGTGTTTTTTTGATTTTTAATGAAATCCTTGACTTCAAACTGAACTTTTCGGTATGTTTCCAAATCTTTCTTCCCTCGGTTTTCAAAAAGCATAAAATCCTTGATTTCTGCTTCCGGATTATTCTTCTTAAAAAATTCAAGCAGAATCTTTTTTGTTTCCTGGCTGCGAATATTATAATCCTTGAGTATTTCAAAAGTCTTCTTATCCAACTTGTCAGAAGTAAATACAAACACTTCATTCATTTTCATAATATCACCTCCCTTATAAACTTTCCCTGTTTTGTGGTCGATTAGAGTGTACCCAAAAGGATTTTTATCTTCTTTATGATGGAAAACCATATCGATCCCGAAAACATCTCTCAACTTTTTTTGAAGTTCACTTTCAAAAGTGATTTTTACTTTTAAATAATTTTCTTCTAATTTTTCTTTTGGGAGCATCGATTTCTGTTGCCTATCATCTTCAACTTTAAAAACCTTGGTGGAATACAATTCTTTGTATTTGATTAATATGGCTTTGATCTGCTTTGCCCTTTTATCATTTTTGCTGTTATCAAAAACAATGTGGTCTCCTGAAATTATCCGCTGTACAACCCCGTTTTTTAAAATGTTAAAAGAATTTTCATCATTTGTGTTTTTGCCTATCTTATATCCATTTCTGTTGAGTAAAGTTTCCAACTGATTCAGCGAACTTATTTTGTAATTCAACAGTTTGTCTAGTTCCTCTTCAGGTTTCTGACCATACAATTTTTCCATTGTGTTGCTTAATGCTTTTTGGGCTTTAAGCCTTTCATAACTGTCGTTGATCTTTTTGCCTGTCTGTTTATCAACGCGGGTAGAAACAAGATGGATGTGATTATTATCGGTATCACTGTGAAAAACCATAATGAAAGGTTGCATTCCATACCCCATTTCATCCATAAAATTCTCAGCTATCTTAGTCAGCTCTTCTTTCGAATGTCCTTGAAATTTCGTAGAGATCATCGCGTGAAATTGAGGTTTCACTACTTTTTTATTCCCTATCGAAATAGCTCTTAAATAGTTTTTTACCTCTTCCTTGCTGCTTGATTCGTTGATGAAGGAAGGAAAATTCTTCATCAACATTAATTCTCCGGTTCCTTTATCAATTTTCTTATCGTTATAATGAACTCCTGGAAAACTGGGACCTGCTGGATCCATGATCTTAATAATCATCCTGATAGCTTTGCATAGATTTTTGTAAAGATTTCGTTCTGTTTTTCTTTCAGAATTATGATCTCTGACAACTTATCCGAAAAATTTCTGAGCTCTTTTTCGCTGATGAACTTTTGACCATTTGCCATTTTTGCTACCTGATTGATGTTAGTTTCAATTTTCCCGAAAATGTTATCCTGTTTTTCTATGAACGCCAATATTTTTCTCCTCTCATCATTTAAAATCCTGTTCTCAACAGAGTCGATGATTAAGCTTGTCAGAGAAATTTGCTTTTTGGAACAAAGATTTTTCCAGTCTTTCTTTTTTTTACTCTTTATCCTGATCAAAATCACCTCATCTTTTAATTCGTCCATACTCAGTTTCAAATCAAGTTTGATCTAATGAATGCTATTACTAAATAGGAATGAAGATGACCGCTGCAATTGCCATAATGCCCACAACAATGGAACTCACGACTTTTACTTTTTTCACTTCCCTGATTTGTTTTTTATCAATTGATATAAAATCTCCTTTATTGGAAATGCCGTAAATACTTTTGCTGTCAATTGATGTTATTTTTATTTTATGAATTTTTGCAGTGAAATCTTGAATTTCATAGTGATGATTTAATTCTAAAGAATCATCTTTTAAAGGCTTACCAGGATTGGAAATAATAGATTTACAGGATATGAGAGACATACAAATAACCAGGATAATGAGTTTGAAATAGATTGTCATTGTTCTGTTTTTTAGATTATGAAATGCTTGGTAGAAGTCTTTTATTACATTGATCTTACGGTATTACCCAACTCGCTACTCCATTCACACTTTTCAGAATATACGTTCCGGTCGAGGGAGGGTTAGGAACTGTCTCTGTTGCAAAACCAAATGAGCCATCAGCTTTGGCAACTACTTTTTTTGTATAGGATGAATCTCCGTCTGCATTGGGCATTTGGGAAGGTGTAACGCTGAGCTTGCCATTGATATTTAACCATCTTTCAGAAAAATCCCCCGAAATCAAAGCAAATTTGTAATCCGTATAATTGTTCGTGATACTATCCCAAAAGCTGGTTGAACTTGTTGTGACGGGGGTTGAATGTATAGCCAGTTTATTACTTACGCTTCTGTTTCCTGTGGCTGGACTGCCTGCACCAATACCAATGAAAATATTGTTAGACCCTGTTCGGTTTCCCGTTCCTGACAGGTAGCCGATAGAGATGTTATCATTTCCAGAAGTAATGTAGGACATAGCTCCAGGACCGATTCCGATATTTCTGCTTCCTGAAATCACTCCGTTTGCAATCCCATTCAATGCCGAAACTCCTGCGCCATAATTGAGTTTGCCAGTAATTTCGCCTTGAGACATTGCATAGGCACTGGCTGAATTTCCCTTTCCTGAAGTTATATTTGAATCTGTGGCGAAAATAGAATTGTAATCACCGGTGATTGGACTTCTGGAAATTCCCAGTATGTAATTTTCTTTCTCATCAAAATTTAGATGCAAATTGTTCCTGACAATAAGTTCAACCGTCGAAGCATTCCCTCTGAGAGCAACTGTATTAAGCGGGTCATCTTTTGCGATTGATTTCCAGATAGTACCATCAAAATAATATAAACCTGGTTCTGTGACATTAAAGACTTGCCCCGATAAGTTTGTGGTCGCAGAGGTTACAAAAACAACAGCTCCTTTTTTTGCAGATGAATATGTTTTTGCTGCGAGTTGGTTTCCTGTTATCCGTGGAGGAATGATCCCGTCATAATGATTGGTGTCATTTGGTTTCCCTACAACTTCTAAAGTAGCCTCCGGCGTTTGGGTGTTAATTCCAATCTGTCCTTGTATTGATATTGCTATGAAAGGCAGAAAAAAATAAATTAATGTTTTCATTTTATTTTTTATTAAAATTCATTTGGTCTTAAGAATCGTATTAATTGTGTATAATTTGTATTAATTGCTATAATTTTAGCATCCTATTGTAGATAGGGTCTGATCCAATTTGAGTAGCCCTGAACTTCTCCATAAGTATAATATGATGTTGATATTGCGCCTAAAGAAGCTTGAGGAATTTTTATGGTAAAATTTTCAAGCAAGGCAGGAATAAGCATTGTTGAATTCTCAGGATGTAAAAACACAATCTGGTTAGGAATATACCCTATGTCACTAAAGATGTCCGGAATATTTATAAGTGCGTCTGAAGCAATTGGTTCTGAATCAGTCGACCTGAATATTTGAAATTTTACATTAACAATCCCTTGAACTTTTCTAAATAACACAGATCCCTTTAGCCCTCCATAATTTTTGGTTCCAATCGTATAGTATTTAGAAGCGGTTAAATAATTATTTGTATTTCCATTATAATTAACCGGAGCGGACCAGGTAGAAGTTGCACTAAGAGCCGAAGTGCTGGTATGGTCAAATGTCAATAGAATTCTATATTCAGTGGGTTGCTTTTCTTTTGAAAATGTTTGCCACAAATTGCCATCAAAATAATACAATCCTGGTTCAGTTATTTGAATGACTTGTCCTGATAAATTGGTAGCCGGAGATGTTACAAAGACAACAGTTCCTTTTTTTGAAGATGAATATGTTTTTGCAGCGAGTTGGTTTCCTGTAATTCGTGGAGGAATAATTCCGTCATAATGATTGACATCATTTGGTTTTCCTACCACTTCTAAAGTCGCCTCTGGAGTTTCGGTATTGATGCCGACCTGACCTTGGATTGATACTACTATTAATGCTAGTAGAAGATGACTCAATTTTTTCATTAGTATTTTGATTAAAAATTCTGTGACAAAATTGGGCGTTAAAACCTTCTAAAACAATAGTGTTCAAGGGGTTTGGGCTAAATAAGAATAATCTGGATGAATCTGGATTTTTGAAAGATTAAAAAAGAATGAATTGGGCTAATCTGGAATCATGATCCAAATTTCCATAAAAAAAGAAAAACTGAGTTCCGAAGTTTTTTCCCCTTTTTGCAAAAAAGGCAAGAGCGTCTTAGGATATAAAACTTGTAAAAGTTTGTATATACAAAGACACATCTTGCAAAGAAGGTTCTACAATTTTTCAGAATCTAAAAAATGACGCAAATACTTTTTAAAGACACTGGTAATCAGCGATTTTAAAATACATTAATTTATTTTGCAATCGAAATGAAAAAATTTAAGGAACTTACATTTGAACCTATTGTCATTTTATGCAGCTATGAGACGATACCTAAGCATATTTTAAGCAGGTAAAATGATAACCTTTCGCTATATATTGCGTAGGATAAAGTTTGATCTATCACAATAATTAACGTAAAGTTGAACTGATATTATTTTATACAGCTTTAAAATTGCACCTGTACTTATTTCACTCAAGTTCAATAAATAACCTGGTATCATTTTCTACAGGTCATCTATGAGTGTTGTATTGTTTAATACAGGTAATATAAATACCTTACTTCGATAGATAAAATGGATAGAAATTATTCAATATGATTAAATTTTCTTTTCAACGTATAAAAACGAAATAATATCCTGTCGTACCATAACGCGAGAAGTAAAAAGAAAACCGGGATAAAGAGTGTTTTTAATTCAAAATACCTATATCCGAATCCGCCCAGCATACTTCCGAGAAAAAAACAACCAATAATGATTAATTTTAAAAAAATACTTTTATTCAATTTTAAGGATTCAGACTTTTCTTTATGGAAAAATAATTTGGAAAGATCTATCCCAAGATCTGTAAATAAACCGGTCAGGTGAGTCGTTCTTACAACTGATTGGGACACCCTTGTTACCAATGCATTCTGTAACCCCATTGAAAATAGCAAAGCTGAAGATATAACTATAGATAATGATTGATTTCCGCTGTAATGTAAGAAAGAAGAAAAGCTTAAAGATAACATAATAGATATTTCTATTATTAGTGGAATGCTATATGAAATATGGGATCTTCGTTTTGCTGACGATTCGGCTATCAATCCAGATACAAATGCTCCTAAGAGAAAAACTAAAATATAATATAGATAAATAAAGGCAGCGCTGTAGCTTTTCAAGAACAACTGTTCTGAGAAAAAGGCAAAATGTCCTGTTACGTTGGTCGTCAAAACGTGTACCGACAAAACCCCAACAATATTGACAATTCCGGCAACAGTGGATAATATCGAAGCTAGCTTAAGATTGTGGGCGTAGGTACGTCCCTTGCCCTTATGTCTGAACATATAAATATTCTTGAGTATAAATTTACGAAAAATGACATCAAACTAAAGGTTTATATAATTTGTATGAAATTTAATTATGAATGTAAAAATTGTTATTGAAATGGAAAACAGATCCAGAAATAAATTAGTAAAAAATATTACATAAAAGTGCCAATTTAAGATAAAAGCATAACCATCTTTTAGTACTTTGACATATTCAATTACGGCTAATTTAATAGCCGATATTATTGATTAGCAATCATAGAAAAACACAACCTTTTTTCAAAAACATAATAAAGCCAATGCTGGGATGTTTTAGAAATGGGGTTGTTCCGCTTTCCGCAAAAATGCGTTTCCGACCACAGGGAGGAATTGCATTTTTGCCGCCCGACTTTCATCAGGCAACTTGTTATAGCTTAATCGGTTGCGATTGGAAATTATTAAGATTTAAAAAGAAGCCTCTGTTTTCTGTCATCCCATTTCTGAAAAGACTCCATAACAATGAGCATCCCATTTGCGCCAAAGTTGAATTTATATATAAATCCTGCTTTTCTAACGCTTCCGCTAAACTGCAACTTGGCGTATCATCTTCCATTTCGGAATGTTTTAAAAGTTCTCCAAATTCTTCTGTCACAAAAGGAAGTTTAGCAACAGTTTCGTATTTCTCAGAATTTGGTTGTTTGATATTCCCTACTGTGGAAAGCAAAACCTGTCCGGAAAATTGGCTGTTTCCAAAATCCATCCAATATTTACTTTGATTCCTGTAGTAGCCACTATTCTGTCCGATCTCATTTAAAATATCAGCAATATCAAACCTTGATTTTACATTATCTACACACGATATATAAATGGCAGATTTCATATTGTCATTTATCCTTCCGACAGTATTCCTCTCAAATTTTTGAGTTTCAGCTTTCCAATTTAAACCAAAAAATCGATTGATTCGGTTGACCAATACAACGGACTTATATAAGCCAAGCTCGCTTTCAGCAAAAAGCTGTCTTCCTAAATTGGCTTCGGTAACAAAATCATCATCCCACAACCGCACGGATAGAGGTAAGAATCTTCCTGTCTGTAATAGGGAATATAAGCGTTTCGATAGAGGTAACTGCATACTGATAAAAGAAGCTGACCTGTTTTTTTCCGATGCTTCTCTTTAAGCATCCTGTAGAGCGGAATAACAGGAATGTAAAAAAGATTCATACCCGTACTGCATCGTTCTTCACTTGTCAAATAGGTCTGATTTCCGTTTTTGAACAATCGGATACTTTCCCAATTTTTAATTTTTTCCTGCAGTTGTTTTTCTGCATCCCAAACTGAAAGTGCAATATTGTAAGGATATTCAAATTCCTTTGTTAATATTGGATCAATATTATAATGCTCTGCAAGCTGATTAAAAGACCTAAAGAAATCTCTCTCTTCGTTGGCTATGCTTTTTTGAGCCACTATAACTGTCTGCTGATCTTTATTTTCTTTTAATCTTGGCAGAAAATTAATTCTCAGAAAATCATTGGAAGCATTGTCACAGGAACTGATTTCCTTTGGTCTTTCTGGATTTCGGAAGTGTCTTTTTGCTGTTTCATCCACTTTGAAAACTCTCCCAACTGCTGATGGAGTTGCTTCTGCTTTTTTTCTTCGGGTGTTACAATTTTTCCCGATATGATTTTTTGTTGCATTCATTATAATTTTGCTGTTAGTTTTGGTTTTTGACGATTGACTTTTACATTGTAGAAATATCCTGACTGTAAAAGCCATTCGCCATTAACCTGTTATCCCTTTGTTCCCATTACACTCTCAAATATGTACTGAATTGTATCATCTTTTATCTTCGGTGCTGAAACTTTTGCCGTTGTTAGAATCGGGTACGAATTAGCGTAAAAATTCATTACCGATTCCACGCTCCATTTTGGCTCAGGGTCTGTCAGTTTGATTTCCTGTGCGTTCTCTTTAAGTATAAAAACTCTTTCTAATTGTGTGGCAATTAACATAAACGTTGTTTTCTTAATTATTTAGGATTGGTTTCAGAAAAAAGACTTGGTGCAAAATGTCTTTCATACTCATCCTGCTTTTTACGGATGGTATCATTATATTCAGGATAATCTGTAATTTTCGGAAGTACAGTCCAGGCATCCTTATATTTCCCCTCTTTTTCAAGTTCTTCGGCTTTCTGCAAGCATTCTTTGTACTTTTTGTCTTTGGTTGCTTTTTCTTTCTTCTCCTTATCGGTTTTTTCTTTTTCCATCGCTGATTTCCTCTTGGTTTCTTCGAGTTGCTTCATAAAAGATTCCATATCGACCATCAATCCGGAAGCAGTTTGTAATGGCATAGAAATACTTTCAAAAAATCCATTGTCTAATTCTTCCGCTGTACCTCTTAAATTAAGGGGCGGAATCATTTTCCTTGCTTCGTCACCGCATTGCTCATTATTGAGCAATACGGATAGAACGAAACTATTATCTGTAGTCTGTCGAAGTAAGATTTGTAAATCTCCTGTCAGATCAAGCTTGGCGATCTGTCTGAAAAAATTGGTCTGCATAATCTTGTTTTAGTTGGTTAGCTCTTTCAATGAAAATTCGGATGTCCAGAACTCATCGCCTAAATTCTTTTCAAAGCAACTGTAAACAGCGTTGTCGTTACTGAATATCTGCATCTGATAACTCGACAGTTTAAAATCTATTCCCTTCAGCTCTCGTAATTCTTCCTCATTGGTTTCGATAAAAAGAACAGAATCGTCACAAAGCCATTTTTGAATCTCGGGATAACTTTCATTGGAATAGCGGTAAAAATCTACTGCCTCGTCATTATAATTGAGCCATTTGAATGAATCGTCATTTTCAAATGCCTTTACACTGTTGAGCCTTTCCTTTTGTATTTCTTTCCACTCTACTGTTGTATTGATAATAGCAAAGTCACAAAGTTCGGATTCGTTAAAAGCCTTTATCAAAAGGTAATCGGTTGGAATGTTGGATATTTTCATTTTGTTGATATTTGATTGTTAATAATTAGAATGGCAGATCATCATCATTTTCTCCTTCTGTCACTTTGGCGTTCTGTGGTTTTGATTTGACTGTTTCAACAGTTTCCGTTTTTTGACCACCTCCGTGCAACTTGATGTTTGATGTATGGAAATTAAGACCTGATCTGATCTCTCCGTCTTTGCCGATCCACGCATTGCAACTCACTCTGCCTGTTAGCTCAACCAAAGTCCCTTTGGTAAGGATCTTTGCCACATTCTCACTGATCCAGTACGAGCAATTGTAATACGTTGTCTCTTCTCTGCGTTCACCCTGTTTAGTCTTGTAGCTATCATTGATGGCTACTGAGAAATTCACTACTTTTTTGTCATTTTTCAAAGTGTTGATTTCTGCGTTTTTAGTAATTCTGCCTACGATGTTCATAATTTTCGGTTTTAAATGTTAATAATTGATTTTTGTTAATTTTAAATTTTCAGATCTGATTGATTTGGTTCCGAGGACACTCGGTTTTTCTTTTCTTTTACTGAATTGGAAAAGCATTTTTTTCGTTTTTTGATTTATTGCTTTTCCGCTGATGTCAAAGACCGTCTGTGATGTAATTGATTCGTATAACTGAGGTTCCGGCTTTTTCTTTGCCGATGATCATAGGACAGCATCAGGCACATAAAACCGCGAGCCTCCAACACTTTGGAGGAGAAGGCTCGAAATATTTTTGTCCGCAGGATTCAGGAGTGTCTGGAAAAATTATTGGAACGTGTGGAAAGAATTTTTATAGAAACCCAAAAATATTTTTTGGTGTGACTGATGCTGTCCTACATTTGCATTAGTAAAAAGCAAGACATCAATTGTACTTAATTACATAGATGGTCGATGATATTTCGGAATGTAAAATTCAATATCAGAAGCTGGCTTATTTCAATTTCAAAATATAAGCCTTCAAAATATGTAAACAAATTTGTTTATATTTGTATTATGAAATCACTGTTAAAATATAAAGGGATACACCCCGGAATCGTTCTTGAACGGGAGCTGGAGAAGCGTTCGCTCAAAAAGCGTCCTTTCGCTTTATCTATCGGTGAATCTGCTCAGGCCATTAATAATATCACCAATGGAAAAAGAAAGATTCCTGTTGCCCTTGCACTGAAGATCGAGAAAGAACTTCAGCTCGAAGAAGGGAGCATCGTTATCCTTCAAAGTTATTATGACATTAAACTTGAAAAGGATAAAATGAAAGAAACACCAAAACTTTCAGTTCTTCGAAGGTCTTTGTTCTGGGACACCGATATCGACGGGATTGATTGGAACAGACAGCACAAGGCAGTTATCAAGAGGGTTTTTGAGCGCGGTAATGATGATGAAAAAAATGAAACCATCCGTTTCTACGGAAAAAGAAAAGTTGAATCAGCATTAAAGTCAACCACTACGCAACCAATGAAGCTGCATAAAAAGTCATAATGAGCAATATGTATTACAATACCGTCAATGAATTACTGAAAAATAGCCTGCAGATTCTGATGGCTTCAGAAGTCTTTAAAGATTTCAGGCTTGTGGGAGGAACCTCTTTAAGCCTTCAGTTGGGTCATCGTATGTCCATCGACATAGACCTGTTCAGTGATGCAATTTATGGAAGTATTGATTTTAATGAACTGGACATTTTTCTCAGATCTGCTTTTACTTATGTAGACTCTTCCAATGATCTTGATCCGGCAATGGGAAAATCCTATCTCATAGGAACTGATAAAGATAATACCGTGAAACTTGATATTTATTACACAGATACGTTTATACGGCCCGTACTAACAGTTGAAGCAATAAGACTGGCAACAATTGAGGAGATCATTGCAATGAAAATCGATGTCGTTCAGAGAGGCGGTCGTAAAAAAGATTTTTGGGACCTGCACGAGTGCCTCCCGAATTATGGTATCGGCAAGATGCTGGAGCTTCACGAAGAGCGATATCCGTACGGTCACGACAGGGATTTGATCTTAAAGAATTTTATTGACTTCACATCTGCTGATGACGATTTCGACCCTATCTGTCTTCAGGGAAAGTATTGGGAGTTTATCAAAGAAGATATTGAAGAGGCAGTCAACAAGTACCAGAAGTCATAATTTTTCATTGAAATTACAGAACCATTCGTTCAGATCTTTGAAATCGATATACAATAAAGAACAGTCTTCTACATTATCGTGATCATTTTGAATCATTTTTTGGGTAGCTCTTCCATTAAGATCATTATCAAAGAAAAGAGAAATTTTATGGTAATACTTTAATTTGTCTTTGACTTTAAAAAGCATTGATGTGGAATTTAGGATCAAATGATCCGGAATTGAATTTTCTTCTTTTTCTATCATTCTGTAGGTGAGATAATCAAAAAAACCTTCAAAAATGAGAACTTCATTATTTGTATGACACCCATTTTTTATCCAGGTCACGTCCTTTTGACCCAAACAGATCTTGGTATATTTATTTCTGATTTCATATCCTGCGGAATCATTCAGAAATCCTATTCCGAAGAACTTTCTACCGTCGAGCCGATAAACGATCTCTTTCACCAAATGTCTTTGTTCAAAGACCTTGCGAGATTTGAGATATTGTACCAGCGCAAGATGTCTAATATCTCCAACCTGGATTATTTCATAATTTTTACTGTAATCATTCTCTGTAACACGCTCTTCCTCAGAAGCGGAAAAATCCAATTTTTGAAGATATTTCAATGCATCAGAAACAGAACATTTGTTGATCTGCTGAACGATCGAGATCACATCGTAACTTTTTCCTGTCCCGAAATCAAAAGCCTTATTTTTAATAAAGTCCACCGACAAACTGGGAATTTTCTCCTCTCTGTCCAAAGCAGAGTAAAAAACCGTTCTCCGGTTTTCTTTTGCAGGCAAAAGATTGAATGATTCCAGAACCGTTCTGATGCTAACGCTCTCTTTTATTTTTTCGCAATTCATTTTTTTTCTTTTTAAAGCAAAATTTCTAAGCCCGTTCCTTTTTAATAAAAAAAGACTTTTTATTTCTTTTCAGAGTACTTTTAACCAGCCGCCTTATCAGCTTCTCATAAAAGGTTTGACGTCATTTTGGAACGAGTGGAATTCCGAATCACAGATCAGCGGAATTCCGAAACATCAATGAGTGCAAATCCGAAAAACAACCTTTATAAGAATGAGCGCAATTCCGAATTGAATTTTTGCTTTTCAATTGTTTATCCGATTTATCCACATTTTCCTATACTTATTCACTCTCTAAACAATTTGGAATGAGCGCAATTCCGAAAACCAGACTCAAAAAATCCAAATTTTAAGACGATCTTAACTTCAGCGAGTGCAAATCCGACTATTGGATGAGTGCTATTCCGAAATACGGATGAGCGCAATTCCGAATTCATATAATAACAGGATATCCGTTCGGCAGCAATGTTCCCGTTCTGGTATTCCTGTATAATCTGATAATGATCTCCTGGATCTCAATCAAGAATGCTTTCCCCTTAAATGAAGTTGACTTTATGCCCTTTGATCTATTGTATCTGATAAATTCCCTGAAAGCTTTTTCGATCAGCTCACTGGTCTGCGCAATATTTTTGTAGTGATAGGTAAACTGAACCATCTCATTTTCCTGCAGGCCATATCTTTTCCTGAAATATCTTAATCTCCTGGTAATCTCAGTTTGGCCTGTATTTTTAGCAGAAAGATCAATGTCTGTGCTGATTTTTGTATGATAAGGAAAGATGAAGATCGAATCTCCTTTGTACCTATAATTGAATGACAGATTATTGTATTGGTGCAAGTTCAACCTTGCCGGCTTCAGAAATTTGAAACAGAAATCGTTGGCTGTCTTATAATTCAGTCCAAATTTTTTATTCAGCGTAGATAGCTTTACAGCAGTTCCATTAGTGGGCAGCTTTGATAGCCAGATGGCGAAAATGATATGTTTGTTGTTCCGGATATTATATACCAGATTATACAGCACATAATTGTACTCCGGAATGACCATCAGTTTCTTCAGCCAATAACTGCTGATTAAAAAGCTGGTATAACCCCTGTGATCATAACTAGGCGTTGAGATAAGTCCGCCGAAAGTCTTGATTTCTTTTCCTTTGGAATTTACGGACTTGTACCAGCTCATCTTAAACTTTGCAAGAAATTCATAGGCATCGACTACTTGTTTAGTGGAACCACTGGGAGAGATCTTGTTATTCCTGATCTTCATCGAAGCAAATATGTTGTTATCCGTTTCAAATTCTTCATCAAATAATGAAAGCTGTTTCGGCCGGTCTTCGGGACGGAACTGCTCATTGCTTATGATGGAGATGATGTTGAAGATCACCCTTAAAGCATTGATCGGGATATCAGCGGCTTCGTGATCCTCAAAAATAAAATCGTCTACAAAATGATTCCCCAACCTGATCCTTTCGGGATTCTTTTCGGTCTTATCTTCAAACTCTTTGCGGATCAGCCGCAGATCCTTTTCCTGAAACGCCATAAAATTTTAATTTTGAACTGCTTCCTTCTTAGTATTTAAGCATATTGCTATTTACCAAAGTTGGACTTTGGCCTTTTAATGTCTGGAATGGTTTGTAGTGATAGCTGATCATCGTGAGTAGCATTTTTTAAAAAAGGCAGGGTACTTTTCAATGAAGATTTCCAATTGGTAATGAGTCTGTCAGAACTGTTTTTCCACCCGCTATCTTTCCAGCTATGATATTTATCCCTGATCAGTACATCTAATTCAGATTGATAAGCTCCTAATGTTCGAGCATATGCCAAGAACTCTTCTAACTCAGGAATCTTAATATTTTCATTTGCAGGTTGAATTGATGAAGCCTTGATTTTCTGATGCACATTTCCTGATCTGCTTTTAGCTTTTTCAGTTAGTAGATCCAGATTCAAATCATTTTTAAGTTCTTTAAAAGATGGTATTATTTGAATTTCAGAACTTTTGATTTTTTCGGGTGCTGAAGCTTCTAAAGGATAACTCAAGATCAATCTATAGGATCCTGAGACGCCATTTTTAGTCTGAAACCTGATCAATCCTAAATCACGGAGCTTTTCTTTTGTTGTCTTTACAGTTGGTCTCGTCAATCCAAGCTCTTTGCTCAAAACAACATCAGAGACTTTGAAATCATAGTCATCACTAGCCTTTGCTGTTTTTAGTAAGTACAGGTACATTGCAATAGCGGTCGAACCTGGCTTTGCCTTTTCGTTAAATATCCAAAACCTTTCTATGAGCTCAAGGTAATACATTCACTATTTTTTACCGAAAAGCTGTAACGCCTTTTCTTTATCAATGATGATGATATTTCCGTTTTGGATGATGGCCTTATTCAAGATTCCGGAGGACTTCACTTCTGAGGCTTTCGAAACAGAGCATCCCAGGATCTTTGCCAGGCCTTTTAAGCCATATTCATATTTTTTTTCTGAATTGACTCTCTTTGAAATCTCTAAAAATTCCGCGACGGTCAACTGAGATATCGGGGTTTGAGGATCTATATTTTTCATTTGCCATTATTTTTATGAACTGAATAAAAAAAATTGGTAATTATTAATTCATCCAATGATAATTCGATCCACAAAATTTCAAAAATGACCAAAATATCTTTCGGTAGTTTTTCGGTACTACCGAAAGAATTTGCTGTAAGCAGTATGAATGAAGAGATTTTAAATCAAAGTCAGACAGTTATTTCATTCTATCCTGCTAAAATTGATAAAAAACAATGTAAAACTGCTATAATCGATAGTCGATATCAATTATGGTCTCATAATTAAAGCAATTTATTCTTACTGATTCTACTATTCCGCTTAAGTTACTTTTTTGAAATATTAATTGAATCTAAAATAATCCAACTGCAGGCTAAATCATCTATTGGACATAGTAACTGCGTGAATAGTAAATTATCAGGAAACATTTCGGTAGTTTAACGGTACTACAGAAGAATATATAACCTACAATAAACCAGTAAATAGATTACAGCAATTTTTAAATATCAAGATCATTCAGATATTGATCAAAATTATGCTGAAGCAATGATAAAAATTTAGTCCTCTCTGTTTTTCTTAAGCGTATTTCGCTAAGAGTCTTGTGGTAATTGCCCAGATTAATGTTGAGTGAATTCTCGGCCCATCGGAAAATTTCGGCTAGATCTGAATGACCTCCGTTAAAGCATTTTGTTTGATGCAGAGCGTAAAGCAATTCAACAAGAGCGACTTTTGGCGCAGTCCACTCAAGATTCTTACTATTTATAAAAGAATTTTCTCTACTGTCCTTAGAATCTATTTTATCTGTCAGATACTGATCCAGAAGATCATTCGCCATAATTTGAGAGACAATATGGTCATGGGAGGTGGAAAATTCCTCATCATAGCTGTACAGTTCTGGACTCAGTTTTAACTTAAAGTCAAATTTAAAACGTACGAAATATTTTTTGTCGAGATACGATGATTTACGACGGTAATAGCTGATAAAGTCTCTTTGCTCTTTGTAGAAATATAAAAGATGAGCTCTCTCATTTTCATAGTATGATCTTAAAGCTTCCGGATCTGCATAAGGTTTTGAAGCCTCTATGGATAACACTTTTGAGTAATAGATGTAGATTGATACAAATTTTGGTTTTGTATTTTTGAAGAAATAGATCTCTTCACTCCAGTCCGGAAAATTATACTGTCGCAATATATCTTTCAGTTGCCTTATAGAAGAGTCAGTTTCCATCAGTATCTCTTCAGCCTGCATCACGATTTCATTATTACTCCTGTTGATCTGATCTATTGAAGTTGTCAGGTTTTTCCAAATCTGATCAATTTTTTTTCGAAAATTTTGTCCGTTCATACGTTTCATTTTTTTTATTCACGTAAAAATCGGGTTAAAAAATAAAAAATCAGATCTTCTTCAGTTCCTCCTGTCGCTTCCTTATAAAATCGTTCGGCTTGATTCCGTTGATTTCCAAAAAATGTGCTGTAAAGAGCTGCCTGTTTGCCATCCCGCATTTCTCAGCAAGTGCCTCGATCTTGTAACTGAGGTATTTGTTATCTTCTAACAGTAAATTGGTAATATATCTTATCCTTAAAGCTTTAAGGTAGGTTGGAAATGTTACATCAAAGTGCACATTGATTACATACGATAAATGAGTACGGTTGCTTCCTATCATCTTGGCAACAATCGGAAGCGTTAAATTAGGCTTTAAGAAATCTTTTTTGTCCTCGAAAGTCTTAAGGTCTGCCTTGATCTGATCGATAAGTTCTTGACTATACAAGCTGGTTTCACCTGTAGTAACAGATGACAACACGTCAAAGCTGGATATGTCTTTTTGGGCATTGAACTTTTCTAACAGTTCCTGATACCTTGCGGTCAGTTTCTGTTCTCTTTTTCTGAATCTCCAGATTAAAAAACTCACAATCGAAACTCCCGCACTAATGGAAATGTACCAGATGATCTGATGGTCTCTGACCAGCTTTCTTTTCTCATCCAGTAAAGTCTCCGTATCATACTCCCGGTAAATCTTTGAGGAGAGCATGGCAAAGTCCACATTAATGATTGAGTCAGCCTTTAAAAGCTGATTGGTGTAATACAACTGGTCTTTTGAATTTTTTCTTTGTTTCGAATCGTTGATGAGGTATTCATAATTTGATCTGATCTCCGGCGTGACAAACCAAAATTTATTGACAAGGGAATCAACTTTTTTAAAATAGTTTATTGATTCAGTTTTACTTCCTTTTGTCCAGTATAGTTTTCCCACATAAAAATACACGGTCGTCAATGATGCATAATCCTGATTTCGGATCAAGATATTGCGTGACAGTTGTAAGTGCTCCAATGCGCCGTCCGGATCTCCTTTTCTCAGAAGCTGAATTCCCTTTCCTTTCTGAAAATAACCAAGTTCCGCAGAAAGTTCGCTAACATTATGAAGCCTATTCAGGCCGATAGTAATGATAGAGTCTTCTTTATCATAGAATTTCAGATTTTTGTAACAGGTACTCAAGCGGTAAAGACTATTGAAGTACCCGGATTCGTTATTCAGCCTGATATTCCGATCAAGGCTTTTTTTAGAATTTCTTTCAAAAAAATCAGCAGCTTCTTCAAAATGTTCCGCTGCTTCTCTGTAATACCCCAGATAACTTTTAACCATTCCCAGATGATAGGTAACTTTATTCTTCAAGTAATCATCCTCTGAATTTTTTGAATATTTGAATGCTTTCAGATATTCATCCAAGGCGGGCTTATACTGTCTGCGGTTGTAATAGTAAATGATCCCTTTTCCCAGATATGCTCTGGAAATCTGATCGGAATCATTGGATTTTAGAGCAGTAACAATAGTACTGTCGGCATATGATAATTTCCGGGCAGATTCCTTGGAGTAATAGATGGCTTCTTCATAACCACGAATTAACTTCTTGAGTTTGTGGTCATTTTTTGCTTTCTCAATGTAAAGATTGACAAACACCATCGCCCTTTCATCATTTTCAGGGTATTCCTCAAACAACGATGAGATTTCCTTGTAAGATCTTTGTTGTTGTTCCCGACCGTATACAACAGATAAAACCAAATTAAAGATGAGCAGTAAAATCCTATTATGATAACGCATTATGATAAGATATACCCAAATTTAGTGAAAAACTGATAACTAAACACCTGTTTTAATTCCACCATCAGCAATCTTGAATTAGCGATTGATTTACAATATTTTAGAGCTGAATTTAGAAGTAAAATGGATACATTTTTACGTAGAAAAGGATCCATTGTTCCATCTATTCCTTTTTTCAAACCTCTAACTCATCTAATTTCGACATCAGAATTCTAATCAAAACCGGCCGGGATCACTTTTTTAAAACCATTACAAATCATTACAAACTATTATGAAAAAGTATATCTCACTTTTATGTATTTCGGCTGCATTCGGTATGCAGTCCTGTGAAAGAAACGAATCTGTCTCTAATGTTTCGGAACAGATCCAGGAAAGAAATAAAGTTCAAAGCAATAAAGAATCTTCGAGGGTCCAGAACATCCTGAATGAAGAAGAAGGTTATGAAAATAAGGAAACGGGCGACGATGACGAACCGAAGAGGGATAAGCAGCATTGGAGGATCGTAAGGGATACAGTTTGGTAATTAGGCTCTCTTTATAACTGTTAAGATTTCCAAAATGGAAAACCAAAAAATACTATTAAACACAGGAAAGAAATGTACTGTAAGCGGAGAATGGGAAATTGAAGGTCGCATCAGCACAGTTGTATATGTCTCAAAAGGCGAAGCAATGCCCGGATATTGTGGGAAGAACGTCAAATGGATTTTAGTTAGAAAAGGATAAATACCAAAATTATGAAAACCATCAGAAAAAGATTTGTAGAATTCACAAGCTATTTCTTTATACTGCTGTTTTGTTACGCCAGCATCAGCAAGATAATGGATTTTGAAAATTTTCAGATTCAAATCGCCCAATCTCCTCTCCTAAGTGCATTTTCTGATATTATCAGTTATGGAATTCTAGCTTTAGAGTTCGCTGTAAGTATACTTTTGATATTTGAGCATACGAGGAGAGCAGGATTATTAAGTTCTTTCGCTCTGATGATTGCATTCACTGTATATATTTATTTGATTTTAAACTACAGTGAATTTATCCCCTGTTCATGTGGTGGTATTTTGGAAAAAATGGACTGGCGAACTCATTTAATTTTTAATATCATCACTGTATTTCTTGCCGCAATCGCGGTAATTTTAAAAGAAACAGGTAATAGAAAACAAATAATAAGATCTGTTTATGAATTAACAGGTATAGCTTTTTTTAGCATTACTGTAACAATCTTCCTATATCAAAAGTCGGAATTTATGATCAAGAGCGAAAATAATTTCATCAGAAGATTTTTGCAGCATCCTATTAAGGAAGACGCCAGGATTAATTTAGGATACAATTCTTATTACTTTGCCGGAGTGTCAAAAGATTCTATTTATTTAGGAAACTACACCACTCCTTTTACCTTAACATCACTGAGTATTGATTTTATAAAGTCAAAGGAAATGAGGGTGATTCCTGACTCTTACAAATTTCAGTTTAAGCGCGCTCAGTTTCAGGTTAATGCTTCAGATTATTATTTATTTGATGGAACTGTTCCTATTATTTATCATGGAATCATCGGTAATAAGAAAGTCCAAACTTTGAGTTATGGTCAGGCATATTTCAGCCAGTTGATCAATAAAGATCAAAATACGTTTGCCATAAGTACATTCTATGAACCTAAGAAAATTCAGGCGTTAGGATTGTTAATTCCGAAGGAGAGTAAAAATCTGTTAATTAAAACCGAGCTTCTTAAAAAGCGAAACGATCCTGTTTTTGATACCGACGGCCAGCTGCATTATGACTATGACAACCATCAGTTTGTTTACATGCACTATTACAAAAATCAATTTATCGTAATGGATGAAAACTTGAATCTCAAAGCAACATTCAAAACTATTGATACTGTTGCTCAGCCAAAGATTACTATTTCAGAACTATCCGATGGGAAGAGAAAAATGAGTCAACCTCCTTTAGTTGTAAACAAGAAATCAACAGTAAAGTATGGTTTAGTATTTAACGAATCTAATCTGATAGGTCGTCATGAGAACAAAGAAAGTTGGAACAATTCAGCTGTTATCGACGTTTATTCAACATTTGAACAAAAGTATATTGGCAGCTTCTATCTTCCAAAGCCAAAAGAAATTAAAAAAATTCAGTTTATGATAACTGATCAGTACTTAATAGTATTGATAGGTAATGAAATTGTGAGGTATCGTTTTGCGCAGAACTTATCTCAATATTTCATCAAAGGGAAAGCCGAAAACCTTGACAAAGAGTAGGCACCAATAAAAAATTCAGTATCATGAAAAAAATGAGAAAAATCGCATTGCCTGTTGCAATCCTTTTATTAGGAGCCGGAAGTGCGTATGCTACAACAGCATTAAAATCACAAGCAGTAGAACAGCAAGGTTACTTTTACGATGACTTGGCACCTGCAGAAAAATGTATTCTTACAGAGAAACGATGTACAACAGAAGTAGGACCAGTCTGTAACTGGAATGATGGTTCGGCTGATCATGAACTTTTCCAGATCAGTACGGGTACTTCATGTGTAAATCAAATGTTTGAAATCCAGTAATTCACATTAATTATCAAAAGTGAAGGATGCTAAAAAGCATCCTTCATTTGTTTTTTAATCCAGGGAATATCTTTCTTTTTCAGTAGAAAATAATCGTACCATTCCAGAATTTTTAAGGACAGATCTTTTTGTGCAGCATCTTTGCCTAAAGAATGACCTTCATTTCTATAGTTAAGCAGTACCACCGGTTTTTGATATTTTCGGAGTACATTAAATAATGATTTACTTTCTTCCGGGTCTACGTTCTTATCAGATGTACCTGCCCACAATAACATGGGGGCTTTTATATTGTGTGCAGAATAGATTGGATTATTGTCAATATATTTTTGTTTATTGTTGACAAAACTTCCTTTCATTCTGAACTGACCTTCTTCATAACGCCAATAATCAGGCCCGTCAAAATTGTAATTATAGGCGTAAGAAGTATGAATAATGTCAGAAATTGAATTGCCGGAGATAAAAGCTGAAAAACGATCGCTGTGACTCGCAATAAAGTTGGTTTCATAACCACCAAAAGATTGGCCCATTAGCCCAACTTTGCCCATATCTGCATAAGTCATTTTTTTAATTTCGTCCAACAGATTATTAATGCACAGCAGCGCTGATCTACCCGGACCCTCTTCGCCATAGGTTATATCCGGGAATACGACTAAATAGCCTGACTCTAAAAGAAGTCTGGCATTAATACCTCGACTGTTTTTAAAAGTCGGAAGCAAAAACTTGTTCATAAATCTCTGTTGCTGCTCATAGATGGACAAAACAACAGGATATGTTTTACGAGCATCAAAATTCGCCGGAAGGTAAAGGCTTGCTTCCAGTTTTTCTCCTCCAGGTCCCTTATATTCTACCTGTATTTTCTTGATTTGTTTTGAAGCCGTATCAGAAATATTTGAATTAAAGATAGGGAAAGCTTTAGCTGATTTATTTTTAGTCATGATCGTAAAAGCTTTATTATAATTATCCTCAATCCAAAAAAACTGCTCTTTACTATTTCCACTGAAATACTGAATTCGGTCTGAAGTGTCTTCAATAACCGATTCAATCCTTTTATTTTTCCAGACCAAGTATGAGGAGGTGCGCAGTTCTTTATTTTTGGCAATCAATACAAAAGTTTCATCATCATTTAAGTATTCTGATAATCTATAAGTACCAATACCGGTATATATTTGATTTGGCTTATACAGCTCGATCCCATCAGTTCGTACACTCATCAGTCTTTTCTTTTTAAGACTTTTGATCTCTTGCTGCCACAATTCATTTCCAGAGATCCACAGAATTTTGTCGCTTCCTAAAAAATAGGGCATTGATTCTTGACTCCAGCCCAATGGTTTGTAACTTCCACTGCCAACATCAAACATGATCCAACCCTTATCCTTTACACTATTGATCAATAATAAATTACCTGCAGGATCAATATTGATATGACCATCATCTAATGGCAATAATACATCCTTTTGGGTCTTTGAATTCCATAAGTATATTTCTTTATTATTGGGTAGAAAGTGGCGATCATGTATATCTACAAGATTTTTATCGATCTTCATTTTCAAAAACATATTACTTTTTCCAATTGCTGTAAAACCGGTAAAATTATTGTCCAACATAAAAAATCTATTCTCCTTCGGATACCATAGAATATCGTGCTTTTCCAGTTGTTCTTTGGTGTAAGTGCTCAGATCCTGCTCATTTCCATACCAAATATCAACAATGCTATTATTTTCAGGAATTACTTTCTGTATTCTCAGGTAAATGGCATCTTTATCGGACGATGGATAGACTTCCGTATAGGTAAATCCTTGCATAGACTGATCACTAAGCTCAATTGGAGAAACCCCTTCTTTAATATAAAAAAAACGAAGTCCCGAGTTTGATCGGGCAGAAACGACAAAACCTCCCAAACCCGATTTTGATTCACCCATTGTGAAAACCTCATTCTCTGTTGACCACAATTCTACTCTTTTTTTTCCATTGTCTTTTAGTTGATAAATACGAGATAACTTCTCTTTTTTCTCATCTTTTGACAGAACAATAATATCTTCCTTACCGATATCCCATCGATTGACATTTTCAACGGTTTGAACAATTTTCAAGCTATGGTCATAAATCTCAAGCCTGTTGTTTTGAACACTGTTAAAATGAACCAGCAGCAGATTATTTCTTTTAGCGAAATCTATCTTATTGACATCACGAATTTCTTTGACTGTTCCAGATTCCAGATTGATCAAATTCAAAACATGACCTGAGAGCACCACAATCGTATGATTATTTACAAAATAATATTTTGAAACTTTTTCCCGCATTATCTTTTTGAATGGAGATTTTGTTTCGACAATGGTCAATGTGGATGGCCGGCTTTCATAATTTGTGACATATGCTGCCCATCTGCCATCCGGTGAAGGATTGATGGAGATTACTTCTTCTGCCGATTCACTCAGCTTCGTGAGATGCTCCATATTGTGTTGGGCTTTGACCCGGGGCATACTATTAGTGATCAGCATTAAAATCAGTATACATAGTATGGTTTGTATTCTTTCCATAGTTTAGAATCTTGATCTTAGTAACCTGTATTTTGCGGATTGAGATTGGGATTGACGAGCAGTTCTTTTTGAGGGAGCGGCCATTTTGCGTGAATGCTTTTCCAATTAGGTTTTACACTATTGAGCTGATCCAGCATTCCCCATCTTTTCAGATCAAAAAAACGAATCCCCTGTTCTGTAAAAAACTCTCTTCTTTTTTCCTTTCTCAATTCTGTCATTGCATCTGTAACGCTCAATGTTGAGGCTAAAGCAGCTAATCCTGCTCTCTGTCTCGACCGATTGATCATAGGTATTGCTTCAGATATTATATTCTGTTGTAAGAAGTTTTCTGCCTGCATCAGATAGATTTCATCAAGACGATAGATCACTGAGTACTCTGTCGGGTTATTCACTGCAAGGTTTTTATATTTGGCAGGCTTATAATTGACCTGCGCACCAAATGGAACTGCTGTAAAATAATGCTGACGCCGAAGGTCTGATGCTGAAAAAGAATTAACGAGATCTGGATTCATGGCAAAAGACATGGGTGCTGCCGTAAAGTTGTACAAGGAAGCTTCCTTTGTGGCATCATTGGTATTCTTTGGCTTCAACTGCCAGATAATATGGGTTCCGCTTTTCTGAAAAACCTTTGAAATATCATTTTGATAGGAGAATAAGGATGACTGCATGATCACCGAACATATGACTTCTGCTTCATTCCATTTTTTAAGAAGCATTTTCATTTTTGCAAGAGCGACATATCCTGCATATTTATTGGGATAAATACGCTCCGTGTTACGATAGGCACTTGGGAGAAGATTGACCGATTCAGAAAG
>Ga0302215_10000654_pt1 | contig 25230 bp, 11 predicted proteins | sample II_Fen_N3_1_FD_194580 | JGI IMG/M metagenome (GOLD analysis project Ga0302215, IMG submission 194580) | Peat permafrost microbial communities from Stordalen Mire near Abisko, Sweden - II_Fen_N3_1 | ecosystem: Environmental > Terrestrial > Soil > Wetlands > Permafrost | place: Sweden: Abisko... | reverse complement strand
GTCTGGGAACCGAATTTATACCCCCGCTTGATGAAGGGTCATTGTTATTTATGCCTGTAACTTTACCGGATGTGTCAAACAGCGAAATCAAGAGGATTTTACAGGTTCAGGATAAAATAATTAAATCGGTTCCGGAGGTTGAAAATGTATTGGGGAAAGCAGGCAGGGCAAGCACTGCAACTGATAATTCACCGATAAGCATGATTGAAACGATAATTTTATTGAAACCTCATAAGGATTGGCGATATGGTAAAACAAAAGAAGACATACTTAAGGAGCTGAATTCGAAATTACAGATCCCCGGTGTCGTGAATGGTTGGACTCAGCCTATTATTAACCGTATTAATATGCTTTCAACTGGTGTGAGAACTGATGTTGGTTTAAAGGTTTATGGCCAGAATCTTGACTCTATTTATTCCCTTTCGAACAAATTGAAAGGTCAACTGGTAAATATAAAGGGCGTAAATGATTTATATGTGGAACCTGTTACCGGAGGTAAATTTGTAGATATTTCAGTTCGTCGTGAAGCTATAGGAAGATACGGTTTAAGTATTGACGATGTAAATGCAGTAATTGAATCTGCCTTGGGTGGGGTAAATGTGACCACAACCATTGAAGGTCGCAGAAGATTTAATGTCAATGTCAGATTAGCACAGGACTACAGAAAGAATCTGGATGATATAAAAAGAATTCTTATTCAGAGTCCTACTTCAGGAGAAATTTCGCTTTCGGCTGTTGCAGATATTGCAGTAAACGACGGTCCAGCAATGATAAACTCAGAAAATGCCCAGTTACGTGGTGCCGTATTGTTTAATATTCGTGATCGTGATTTGGGAAGTACTGTAAAGGAGTGCAAAGAAAAACTCGATGAAATGGTGAAGACATTGCCGAAAGGGTATTATCTAGAATGGAGTGGGCAATATGAGAATCAGATTCGTGCAACTCAAAGGCTTTTAATTATCATTCCAATTGTACTATTGATTATTCTTCTGGTTGTTTTTTTTACATATAAGTCTTTAAAAGAGGCATTTATAACACTTATTACAGTACCCTTTGCTTTGATAGGAGGAGTTTTCATCATTTATTTTTACGGAATTAATCTTTCAGTAGCTGTAGCAGTAGGTTTTATTGCTCTTTTTGGAATGGCCATTGAGACATCGATGCTTATGACCATTTACCTCAATGAGGCAATGGAGGACCTAGTATCCAAAAAAGGAAATTCGGCAAAAACTATCAGTACAGGAGATATACATGAATTTGTAATCAAGGGTGCTGCAAAGCGCTTAAGACCAAAATTAATGACTGTTTGTGTTTCTTTATTTGGCTTGTTTCCGGTATTATGGCAAACCGGAGTAGGCAGTGATATTATGTTGCCAATTACCTTACCACTTATTGGCGGGTTAATAACATCAACGATCTATGTTTTGCTTTTAACCCCGGTAATATTTGAAATGACAAAAGAGCGTGAGTTGCGCAGACATGGGGTAATCAACCTGATTCAAGCAGAACAATAAAAAATATTTGTATGAAAAATCAAGTTCGAGTCATGAAAAACAGGAAGGTAATTGTCAATACGATTTTACTTCTTATGCTTTTAATGCTAATAATTGGAGTTTTTTTATCCTGTACAGGTAAAAAAGGAATAGATAAGGAGTCTCAAAACAAATCAGAAAATGTGACCTCCATGAAACAGTATGTTTGTTCCATGCATCCACAGATAGTCAAGGATAAACCAGGAGATTGTCCACTTTGTGGGATGTCGCTCATTGAGAAAGTTGTTGATATAAACCCTGCAGATTCAACATTAAACGATGTGGTAAGCCCTGTAAATGAATCGGTATTATCAACCATAACTACAATAAATCCAACAACATATAATCAACCTCTACTAATTGAAGCATCCGGAACAGTTAATTTTGATACACGAAAGATCCGAATGATAAGTGCCCGTTTCGGTGGTTTGATTGAGAAGTCATATGTTAAATCTCAGTTTCAACGAATAAAAAAAGGACAGGCAATTTTTCAAATATTTTGCCCTGATATTTACACAGAACACTGGAACTATGTAAAATTAATTCAAATGTATCCCGATCAGGATAATCTGACGGTTGAAGCCCGCGAATGGTTTAAATATATAGGACTTACATCTTCGCAAATTGAATCATTAAAGCATTCAGTCAAACCGGATTATCATTTGACGGTTTACTGTGATTGTGACGGATATGCAGTACCTGTAGATTTTGATCCGGAGAAATATTACTCGACAGGAAATAATGATGGATATAATCAAGCCGTAAGTAAAGGAATTGGTTTAAATGACGGAATAACTGTTGAGTCCGGAGCACCACTTTTTAAAATAGTGGATGTTAAATCGCTCAGAGCAGATTTAAAAGTAAAGACTGAAGAAGTTAGACTGTTAAGAAAAGGTCAAAAAGTAATTATTTCTGCAAACACTACTTCGGGAAAGAAAATAGAAACATCTGTTAGTCAGATAGAACCTCTTAATGGAGGAGTTTTTCAATTAGTAAAAGTTTATTTTTCGGATAAAGACGGAATTTTATTCCCGGGTAGACAAATTCAAGCCAACATACATACAGATAAAAACGAATCAATCTGGTTACCTGAAACTACGGTTGTTAATTTGGGTCAGCACAAGTCGGTGTTTGTGAAGCACAAGAATAAATTTATGGCCACTGTGATTAAAACAGGAATACATAACGGAAGTAAGATTGAGATACTTTCTGGTATTGATAAAAGTTCAAATGTTGCTTTAAATGCTTCTTTATTAATTGATAGTGATGGATTAATAAAATAATTCATAGATTTAAGTTAAGCTGATAGTTTTAAATTTCAAAGAATATAACATCCATTGAGTACGTAAATAAGGGAAATAACTATTATGAGAAAACATAATCACACTATACGATTGGCAGCTGTTTTTTTGTTGATTGCTTTATTTATAATATCCTGCAAAAGACATTCTGAAATCATTCTGAAAGAAAATGATAATCAAACATTGGGCAATACGATCAGTTTAAGTGAAGCACAGATTCAGCTTGCGAATATTAAAGTAATTCAGACTGATGAAGGCGTTTTTAGCTTCAACCGGATATTCACCGGGGTTTTAAAAGTGAATGAAGAAAGTGCAATAAACATCAGTTCGCGGGCAACCGGCAGAATTTCAAAACTTTATCTTAAAAACGTTGGTGAAACAGTTAATAAAGGAGATTCACTCTATCAGTTTTACTGTGAAGAGCTGGTAGCAGCAGAACGTCAATATTTCACACTACAAAGTAATAACTGGAATTATAACGGGAAATATGAACCAAGTCTTGCCCTGGAGAATCGATTGTTATTATTGGGTATGCTTCCAACACAGATTGATAAGCTTAGAAAGGATGGAAAAATATTATTTGCAATTACAATCTATAGTCCTGTTAAAGGAGTTGTAAGGGCTATCAACATTGCTCAGGGCCAGTATGTGAAATCAGGGCAAACATTGTTCGAATTGGCAGATATCACTAAATTATGGGTTGAAGCACAGGTGCAACCTGACATGTTGGAAATTCTAAAAGTTGGTATGCAATCGATTATTTCAATACCTGATGCAGGAAACACGACAATTAAAAGTAATATAAGTTTTATCAACCCTTCATTAGAACAAGGGAAAAATGTGACGGTAATCAGATCGGTTATTGATAATCCGAATGGGAAACTCTATCCTGGAATGCTCGCGTTAATGCATATTCAATCCGAAAAAAACCGTTGTATTGTGGTACCTTCTTCTGCAGTTATTATTAATAAAAACATAAGTCTCGTTTGGATAAGAAATGAAAATGGGACATTTTCTGACAGAAAAGTTGTAACAGGAATGGAATCCAATGATTCAGTTCAGATTCTTGCCGGTCTCAACAAATCGGAATACGTTGTTTCATCGGGAGCTTATCTTCTTAACAGCGAACATATATTACGACAAGGGACAGTTGCTGAAACAAGGTGAAAAATCATAAAGATCAATGCAAGTTGTAAATATTAATATATTAAATTTTAAGATTATGAAAATTAGAACGATTAAATCATTATTCGTAATTGGGTTTATACTTCTGGCATTTGGAAGTTTAGAGGTGTCAGCTCAATCAGTGAATTCTATCAACCGAAACGGAATCAGAACTGCAAAGTATGGATTGCAGGAATGGTCAGCCAGTAATCTGAATGTGTCTGCCTTCAGAAATGGAGATGCAATACCCGAAGCCAAAACTAAGGACGAGTGGTTGAAAGCGGCCAGTGGTGGGAAACCTGCATGGTGTTATTTTAAAGATAATCCAGAAAATGGGCAAAAATATGGAAAATTATATAATTGGTATGCACTAAACGATCCAAGAGGAATAGCACCAACAGGTTGGCGTATTCCTACCAATGAAGATTGGATGACTCTGGTGAAAAATTTGCAGGGTGTCGACTATGCCGGACCTAAGCTTAAGAATATTACAGGCTGGAAATCAAAAAACGGGATTAATAAAATAGGATTCTCAGCACTACCTGCAGGTTTGCGTGAAGAAAATGGTGATTTCAATTTCTTAGGTACAGTAAGCCAGTGGTGGTCAAATACCGAACCAGTAGAAGTGACAAAAAGTAATCTGATTTATTCTGTAAAACTTAATGATAATACTGTTGAAGTGAGCTATGTAAAAGTACTAAAGGGAACAGGTTTATCAGTGAGATGTGTCAGAGATGTAAAATAATTCTATTGGCCGTTGAGTAAATTATTACCGTTCTTAATTGAATTGGTTACACCGAAAAATGTATAAAGTATGAAAATATCAGAAAATCATAAATCAAGACAAACTCTTCATACTGTACGTTCCAAAACGTATAGTGTGATATGTTTGTCCATACTGATGTTTTATCTGATACGCCCGGTTTTGCCATTTATAGAATATGCTATCAACAAGGATTATATCGCAAAAAACTTATGCATAAATAAAGACAAACCTCAGAATTGTTGTCAGGGGAAATGCTATCTTGGTGAACAATTAAAGAAGAATGCCGATACGCAGGATTCCAATACCGGAAATAATAAAAAAACACTTCCTTCTCAACGTGTAGAGGATCATATGCCGTCAAAAGGTATCGTTTCCATTACAGTTGAATCAAAAATTATTTTGGTTACCAGTTATGCCATTCGAATTATAGATTCGTTCCTACCATTGTTTTTTGTTCCTCCGAAGTTTTAGTTCATTTCTAGTTATTCTAACTATTTCCAACATATTTATATATCATATCTTTAAGCATGAATTGGTAGTAACTGATTATGCCTGTTTTGTGATGCAAACATAGGTTGGTCCTTTAGATATTAGTTTAATATTAATGATTTTAAAACTAAATAAAATGAACTCAACTATAAAAATTATCACATTATTTATTGTGATTTCAACATTATTTGTTTCTTGCAACAATGATGAACCCATTATCAAGAATCAAATTCAATACTTAAAAGTGGCCGAAGCTGTGTCGACCGGTTCAACATTCAATGTGGAATTTTATGCTACTGATTCTCTTTTTGTTGGTTATAATAATGTTTATTTTAAAATAACTGACAAAAGCACAGGAATGGCCGTTAGTCATGCAACTCTCGTATTACACCCGCTTATGAATATGGGTACCTCTTCGCATGCCTGTCCTTTTGAGAATCCGGGTGACAGCCTTACATCGGAAGGTTATTTTAAAGGCGCAATCCTTTTTTCAATGATGGGTACTAATTCATGGTCTTTGTCTGTAGACATAACAGCTAATGGAAAAATTGAAACTGTGTCATTTCCAATTGATAAAGTGAAATCAACAGACCCTGTTAAAAAGATTGTTGTCATGGATAGCCTAAGTACCGGTCCGGGAACCTGGACAATTACAAAATATCCTGTAACGCTTATTGAACCGGCTATCTGGAAGGTTGGAAATAATCCGTTCGAGATTACAATTCATACTATGGCCTCCATGATGAGCTTTCCTTGTTGTACTGATATGACAGTTGAAATTACACCGGAAATGCCTTCTATGGGTCATGGTTCTCCCAATAATGTAAATCCGGTATCCATTGGGAAAGGCCATTACATGGGATCAGTGAACTTCACGATGACCGGAGCCTGGCGAATAAATGTGGTCTTTAAGAAAGGTGGAAGGACGCTGGGAAGTAAAAATTACTTCGATATTGTTTTTTGAACCCTTAATAAGTCAGGTTGTAGTTTCTATAGCCTGGCTTATTTTATATCTACAATCCATTAAAAAATTTGTACTATCAAGGGTAACAGAAACTGTATTAGAATCTTCTTGAGATATACGTTTTGGTTAACTAAGCTACACATTGACTAATTCAACTCATTTATCCAATCCTGATTTCAGAGAATCTACGAGGTTTTGGAAATATGTTCTAATTTACGGAAATGAAAAGATATACCTTTCTGGCTTTACTTTTTAAACTTTGTTTGACTTTGGCTGCTCAGCAGAACACAAAGAAAGATGATGTTTCGCGTGATACTATCAAATTAAAAGAAGTTACTGTATCCTGTGTCATTCCACTCAACAGCAAACAGGTTGAAAATTTTTACAAAACGAACTACTTTTCAACCATTGATAATCTTACATCGCATCTTGAAGGAATATCACTTATCAAGAGGGGATCTTATGCCATGGAACCTCAGTTGAACGGATTCTCCGGAGGACAGCTAAATGTTACCATTAGCGGCATGAAGATGTTTGGTGCCTGCACCGATAAAATGGATCCTGTAACCTCGTATATAGAACCGAATAACCTGAAAAGTATAACTCTGGAACATGGGACAAACGCAGGGTTGTTTGGCAATAATATCGGTGGTTCCATTGATATGGCATTACAGGAGCCAGATACAGAAAGTAGTCATCAGTTTTATTCAGCTTTGTCTTACGGGTATGAAAGTGTGTCAAACAGCAGAAACGTATTGCTCTCAACCGGATATATCCAACACAAATGGCAATGGGGTCTTAATGGGGTATACCGGAAAAATGATCCTTACAAAGATGGGCTTGGAAACATAATTCGCTTTTCCCAGTTTGAGAAATACAACATCCATTCGGTACTGAAATATAAGCCTGATAGTATTACTTCTTTTAAAGCAGATGTTTTATACGATTTAGCCACTAATGTTGGTTATCCTGCCCTGCCAATGGATGTAAGTAAGGCCAGGGCTTCAATTTTTGCCATAGAATATCAGCGGGTTAAGCCCTCTTACAATATCAAAGCAAAAATTTATTATAATTCTGTGTATCATGTCATGGACGATTCTCATCGTGATAGTTTGTTTCTCACTCAAAACAAAACTACAGGGAAAACCGATTCCGTCATTATGAGAATGGATATGCCGGGCAGAAGTAATACATTTGGATCGTTTATCATGACTTCTTTTAATCTGAATGATATGAATAAAGTTATTATTAAGGCTGATAATTATATAAACAGTTCATTAGCTGAAATGACTATGCACATGCATTTTGTCGGTAAACCACTTGAATCACCAATGTATCTCCAAACCTGGCCTGATATTGTCAGAAATGTAACAGGCTTGTATATCCAAAATACAACAGCTCTAAGTGATAAAATTTTCGTAACGTTGAATGGGCGAATGGACTATGTTGTCAATCTGCTGCAATCGGATGTGGCAAGACAACAATTCTCTGTATTCAATTATAATCTGCCACGGGAATTTGATAAACTTACGAAAAGTATAAATCTTTCTTTTCAATATTTCATATCGCAGCCTATCCAATTATCCTTTCAGACAGGATATTCGGAAAGGATACCTACCATTACAGAACAATTCGGCTATTATCTCTATAATGCCTATGATGGATATGATTATATCGGCAATCCATATCTTAAAACTGAAAAATCTATCATGGGAAGATTCGCATTCACTTATTCCAATCCCACTTTTAAAATAAATCTTAGCCAATCCTGCAATTTTCTCACTGACTATATCATGGGTATAACCAATACTGTTATACCTTCTATGAATTTTTATACCAACGGCTTAAGAGTCTATGAAAATGTACCCGTAGCAAAACTCTTTAGCACTGACTTACAAGCTACACTCAATCCGATCGAAGGGTTGTATTTCTATAATCTTGCAAAATTTACATGGGGACAATTAGATTCCGGCGATCCGATTCCATTAATCGCGCCTTTTAAAAATCTATTATCAGTCAGCTACCAAAAAAACAACCTGACATTTCAGGTAGAAAATGAAACATCGTTAAAACAGACCCGGGTCAACCTTCAATATGGTGAAACAATATCACCTTCGTATACAATTTTCAATATAAAAAGCAGCTATCATCTGATGTTTTCAAGTGTCATGTTCGATGGAAGCATTGGAATTACAAACCTTTTAAATGCAGCTTATTATGAACATCTCGACTGGGGACATATCCTAAGGCCGGGAAGGAGTATTAATTTTTTTATAAAATGTTCCTATTAAACGATACAAAAATATTGTTTCACGATATTTAGTTTATAGAATTCCTGGTTTGACTGCCTGAAAATTAATGTTTTAAATAAATTAATATATAGGTTGTATTAGTTTTATTTCATTTCATATTTCTAAGTAATGGTCAAAATACGATGTCGTATTTTGACCATTCAATATTAATCGCTTATTGTTATTCTTCCCCAACTCGTACAGTATTCGTACAGATAAAAATAATCCTGCTTTTTTCCCTGGATGTCCGGTTTCTCATTATGTTTACGGCTTAGTCTGAACAACGATTCAATAAATTACTTTCTTGGACATAAGATAGTATTGTAATAAGGGGATTAGTTGAGGATTAGTTGAGGATTGGTTGAGGGTTCATTGAGGATTACTTCTCTTAATTCTCAACCAATCCTCTGGAAAAACTTTCCGATTCCACTATATGCCTTAAACGGAAGCATGTTTAGTACTGTCGGATTGTAATTAAAATTTAAATTGTAATAATTCCTTATACTAACGTGTAAATGCTGAACGAACGGGAGTCCTTTTTAGTTGAAACTGCAATTCTGAGTCTGAGTCATTTTTGTGAAGATTATCAACCCATTACTTTTTTTTTGAACGAATAAAATAAACCGGTACTATATAGAACTACATGATTATGTATTTACAAAACGTATAATATTCCTGATGAAATTAACAAATGGTAAATAGTTGATAAAATCAGAATAAATGTTTACAAATCAATATATTATATGCTAAGTCGTTCTTTTGACTGATGAAAATATACACCTTTTACAGTACATTATTTACAACCTTAGTAAAAGAAATACAGACTTTTATGCTTTTTTAATCGAATGTAGTTTGGTAATTTTACGGTGATTAATTCCCTTGGAGACGAATGTTTAAACCTTAAAAAAAATATATTATGTTATTTTATTGTCAGCACTTATTTGAGAAAGATGTAGGAACTTGATTAAAAAGGAAATATCAGGTTTATTTTCTATAAATTATCAAGAGATGTTTTTCAAAACAAGTTATTAACAAAAGCAATTATTAAATTATGAAAAAACTATTCATTACTTTAATTGTGAGTGTGCTTTTTGCTACCGGTATTCAATCACAGAGTATAGTGAATTATACTTTTAACACAGATCATTCTGTTGTTCTGGACGATCTGAGCACTGGAAGCACTCAATTAATTGCCGGGTCATCCGTTGACCTGGCGTCCTCAGTTACCGATATTGGGTTTTCATTTTATTTTATGGGAGCACCCTATACCCAATTTTCGGTCAATTCAAATGGACAAATGAGATTAGGAGCTACTGTAATATCCGGTACAGGAATTACCGATGCGGCCCTTAATACTCCGTTCATTGTACCTATATCGGGTACCAACACTCTTTTGCCTACGGGGATAGTCCAGTACAAATTGCTGGGGATCGCTCCGAACCGTATATTAATTGTGGAATGGATTGATTTATCAATACCTTCCCCTGTTGTCAGCACTGACCCTCCGGGAGCAGAACATAACCCGGAACAAATTCGGGTATGTTTACATGAAACAACCGGTGTCATAGACCTTAAGTACGGAAAAGTGAACTATAACTCACTTCCTGCAACTGTACGATCTAGTTTTATTTCTTCCAGCAATACTGCAACTACAGTTACGTCCATTGGATCTGACATGATTTCTGAAGCATTCGGATCTCCGGTATCAACTTACCTTATGAATTCGACAAATACAGGGTTGCTGAATAACCGGACATATACCTTTACACCTCCATCTTTACTTCCGGCTCCCACCTGGGCAGCTACAGCTTTTACAGCTGTGTCACCAACAGGGATGACTCTGAACTGGGTAAACAATACATCAGTTCAAACAAGTAACGATATCTATGTATCAACCGATGCAGGGGTAAGCTATTCATTTGTTACCAGCCTTTCAAAAACTGCTACCACTTATGCTGCTACCTTGTCGGTAGCGGGTACTTCCTGTTTATGGGAAGTCGCAGCTGTAAACGAAGGTACAGCTGCATATTCAACCGGAAATACAACTCCTGATGTACCAGTGGTAACCGCTGTTGATTGTGGTGGATCTTCCACCCTAACAGCTTCGGTTTATTCGGGAACACTTTTGTGGAGTACCGGTGAAACAACACCATCCATAACAGTAACTGCCGGTGGTGTTTACTCTGTTACACAAACAGTGGCCGGTTTAACCAGTGTTCCGGGTTTCGTTACTGCTACTCCGGTGCCAACGATAACCGGACCAGTTGATCCTGTTACATTATTGCCAACTTCATTGAGTGCTGGCACAACTACTGGACAAGGTTACAAAACTGAATCAGGAATGACCGGATATGTTTGGTCTGTTTCAAATGGAAGTCCATTTACAGGACAGGGGTCTGACTCAATTACAGTTGATTGGCAAAATGTTGACGGACAGCAAACAGTGAGTGTTCATTATATAAACGCAAACGGATGTTCAACTGTCACACCTACTGCAGTACTGATCATAAATTATTTTCCGTTTACTGGTTCAATACTTCCGACCTCTATTCCTCAGTTTGTTGATCCAATGCCTCATTTTGCTGCAGGTTTACGGGTTAATGCCAAGGCCGGAGGAAATCTGATTGTTAAGGAAGTTCTCGTTCAGCAGGTTGCTTTATCTACGGGTACCATTACATCCACCGGTAAAATTGGTGATCCTTTGACTCCAAATGCAGGAATGGGAAATTATGCAGCCTATGCCATTTCGAAGGATAATGGTACAACTTTTGGACCTGCTATGTGGCCGGCTCAAACCATTGAGGCGCAACAGGGAAATCAACTGACCGTTCAATACAAAAATGAACTGGTAGGAGTTAAATACAGCGATTTCAATATATTGGCTGATCAGACTCTTATGATGAATGGTTATACGTTGACCGGAGATCCTCTTACCAAACCGTATACAGGAGACATACCAATGGTTGTTCACCTCCATGGAGGAGAAATGCCATCAAACTCGGATGGTGGACCAACTGCCTGGTTTATGCCAACAGGTAATCCACTTCAGGGCCCGGGATTTACTTATCATGCCTCAAGCCTTTCAACCTATCCAAACAAGCAGGAAGCTACTACGTTGTGGTACCATCCTCACGATCAGGGATTGACCCGTATAAATGTTTATACAGGGCTTGCCGGCTATTACTTCCTGAGAGGTGCTGCTGAAGAAACAGCAAAACTACCGGGATGGTCGGGTGATGATAAGGTTCAGGAAGTAACTCCTGCCGGGAAAGCGCCAACCTTTAATGGTGCAAAAACGTATTTGCCGGAAATAGAACTTGCTGTACAGGACCGAATGTTCAACGTAAAAGGTGAACTTTTTTGGCCGGTAAATCCTACCAATCCGGATATTCACCCATTCTGGACACCCGAATTCTTTGGAAATGTTATGACTGTAAATGGTAAAACCTGGCCTTACCTGAGTGTTGCCCCACGTAAATACAGATTCCGTGTTTTGGATGGTTGTAATGCCCGATTCTTGAACATGTGGCTGAAGAATCTATCCAATTCAACCAATGGACCTAAGATAACAGTTGTGGGTACCGATGGTGGATTATTGGATGCACCAACCGATCTGGATCCGGCATCAGGCAAAACATTATTCATGGCTCCAGGAGAACGGTATGATGTGGTCATAGATTTCTCAGGGGTTCCTAACGGAACTGTATTCACCCTTATGAACGATGCTGCTGCACCTTATCCAACAGGTGATCCTGTATCTGTTGGAACAACCGACAGAATCATGCAATTTGTTGTAAACGGGAAACTGATTGCTGCAGATGGGACTTCTGTACCGGCAGATAAGAGCTTGCTTGCACCAAATTTAAGAACTGCAAACCCAATGGTTAAACTGACCGATTTTGCAGGTGGCTTTGCTCCGGGTGTAACTCCAACGGTAAAACGCCAGATTCTGCTGAATGAAGTAACTGGTCCCGGTGGACCTGTGCAAGTACTCTTTAATAACTCTCATTTCGATGCAATAACACCTATACCAGGTGCACCGGTTGAATTTGGAGGTCCTACAGAAATGCCGTTAGAAGGAACGACGGAAGTCATCCAGATTATTAATACAACGGTTGATGCCCATCCTATCCATATTCATTTATTGCAATGGCAACTGGTAAGTCGTCAGGCGTTTAATACAGCCAATTATATGAATGCATATAATGCTGCATGGGCACTTCATACTCCTTCGATACCAATCTGGCCTGCCGGTTTAGGATATCCAGGCGGTGCAGGTTCGCCGTATCCATATTTAACCACAAATGGTGATGGTGCAGTAGGCGGAAATCCTGCTGTAGGACAATTCCTAACGGGGTCTGTAATACCGGCAAATCCGGAAGAGATGGGTTGGAAAGATGATATAAAAGCAATTCCAGGACAGGTATCGACTTTCATCGTGCGGGTAGCTCCGACCGATAAGCCTATTAATTCAACACAGGCTGAGTTGTTATTGCCATTCGATCCAAGCATTGGTCCGGGTTATGTATGGCACTGCCATATCATTGACCATGAAGATATGGACATGATGCGTCCATTGGTTATCAAACCATCTATATTGAGGTACCCGCAAATAACAGCTCAACCTCAACCGATAGTATCATGCATTGCCAAAGCAGAAACATTTAGCGTAACAGCAACCAGTGATACACAAATTAATTATAAATGGCAGGTAAGCACTAATTTAGGTGTTGACTGGACTGATTTGTCGAATTCTTCACCTTATTCAGGAGTCTTAACAAATGCCTTGACAATCGATCCGATAAATGCATCACTTTCTACTTACAGATACCGTGCTTTATTAACTAATGTTGATGGAACAACGACTTCAAATCCAGCCATATTGACTGTTGATCCGGATGTCCCTGCAAGTGTAACCATAAGTGCGAATGAAAATAACGTTTATTCAGGCGAATCGGTAATTATTACCCCCGTTCCTGTTGGTGGCGGTACGAGTCCTACTTATGAGTGGTATAAAAACACGCTTAAGGTTGGAACAGGTAATACGTATCAATTTATTCCTGTAAATGGTGATGTGGTGTATGTAAAAATGACTTCGAGTGCTCATTGTGCAACAGGAGTTCCCGCAATATCGAATTCAGTTACTATGACTGTCAACACGGCAACTACCCTCGCATTAAATGGTGATTGGAGTATTCCTGCAACATGGTCTAACCACACGGTACCAACAATCAATGATAATGTAGTTATTCCATTAGGAATGACCGTGAATATTGATTTAGCCGATGCTTATTGCCATGCCCTGATTATTGAAGGTGCACTGACAAGTTCAACTGCGAGTCATATACTAACTGTTGGCGGAGACTTGATACTTGAAGGAACATTAACTACAGCAGCTAATACCGTTGTACTAAAAGGAACTGTTTCCGGTGAAGGTTCTATCAATGCAACATCTGGTACTATGGTCTATGGTGGTGTATTAGCACAGACAGTTTCGCATATCGCTACACATGTTGTAAATAATCTGACAATTGACAACAAAACAGGTGTAACATTGCCAGATGCCCTGACTGTAAGTTCAACAGTAACTATAAACGCTGGAGCCAAATTGACGAATCATACTGATGGAAACTTTACAGTGAAAAATGTACGGATTAACAGTGATGCAATTTCCGGTACCGGTACCTTTGTGGATGATGGTATTACCACTACCACTTTAGGTGGTGTTGCCAATGTGCAACAGTATTTGACTGGTGGCAGAAACTGGTATGTATCCAGTCCTGTGACAACAGCTACTCAGGGATCAATTCAAACAGCGACTTCGGTTTATTCTTACGATGAACCAACTTCGGCATGGATACTGGAAAGTTCGACCTTAAATGTCCTGAAAGGATATGTAGCTACTATAGGATCAACAGGTATTGTGACATTTAGCGGAGGTGCTTTAAATACAGGAGTTCCGGCAAATTCAACGTTAAGCCGTTTAGGAACTGATAAGACAGGCTTTAATCTTGTAGGAAATCCTTATCCATCTTATTTGAACTGGGATCTAGCATTCTCAAATTCGGCACACCTGGAACCAACCATGTGGTATCGTTCAAGGAATGCAAGTAATACCGCTTATGTGTTTGATACCTATGGCGCAATTTCGCATATAGGAACCGGCAATAACGGCGTAGATGTTACAGCACTGATTCCTCCTGTTCAGGCATTCTGGGTACGGGTAGCTACGGGCTTTGCGTCAGGGAATATCGGACTGAATAATACAATGCGATCGCACGATGTTGCAACAAATCGTCTGAGAGCACCAGCCCTGGATAATTCGATACAGCAGTTGTTACGTTTGCAGGTTTCGAACGGTGTTAACAGCGATCAGGCAATTGTGCTGTTTAATTCCGATGCTTCGAATGGATATGATGCTTTCGATTCAGAAAAGATGACAAATAATAATGCTTCGGTTCCTGAAATTTACACATTAGCCGGAACAGAACCAGTTGTTATCAATGGACTGAAAAGTGTAAGCACTAATCCGGAACTGGCTTTAGGCTTTACTTCAGGAGAGGTTAACATGTTCACGTTAAAAGCTCTGGAAATAAAGAACTTTGATTTGGATACTAAAATTGTATTGAGGGATAAAATGTTGAATAAAGATAAGGAACTTATTGTTGGAAATGAATACAGTTTCAGCTCGGATGCAACCAATACCTCAACACGTTTCAGTATTTTATTTAAATCAAATTCGGTTACAACCGGAAATACTAATCCTGAAAATGGAAGTGAATCAATTTTCATATTTAGAAATCAAAGTAATCAGATTGTAGTTCACCGAAATGATGCTATTGGAGAAGGAAGTATAACTGTTAGCAATGCGATCGGCCAAAAGCTGGTTAACATGTCGACAACAGGCACCGTCACCGTAGTTGAACAGAGAATGTTACCTGGAGTATATATGGTAACTGTTGATGTTCTCGGTAAGAGTACGACTAAAAAGATAACAATTTACTAACGGTATTTTGCTTCTCTTTAAAGCTGAAACTTCACCCTATAAGTCCAACTCCTATTGGAGTTGGAAAGGTGAAACTAACATTGAAAATGATCTGCTTATAATTAGTATGCAATAATAATTATAAACTTGATAGGAATCCCATATCTGTGTAGAAATCAGATATGGGATCTTTATTTTAATAAGGAAGAGCATTCATTCGGTTTAAAGGATTATGCTATAACAACTCATATCTATACTCCTTTTGACTGATATGGATTAAGACTTTAATAGTACTCTATTTAGTACCTTATACAAAATAAATACTCCTTTTATGTAATAATCGTTCAAAAGAAATTTAATAATTTTACACCGATGAATCAGGATGTGTATCCTTAACTGATTTATATTATTTTAAATCCTTTAAGTAATTGTATATTCTTCCACACTTTTTTTAGTGTTTAGAAAAGAGTAATGGAAATAATATAATTCTCTATTACTACATTTTGACCTCTTGTTGAATTCACCTTATCAATCACCATGTGCTTAGCTTTAAAGGACGGGAGTTATAGTAGCGTATGGCAGAAATACTTCTAAATATTTACATCATTCTATATTTTCAACTCCACAAGAGTTAGAAAATTTTAATTTCTTGTATACATTCATTTCGGATCTTTTTATAAATTCATATATTAAAAAAATAAGTATGATAAAGACAATTCTTCTTTCCATCATGTTGAGTTTTGTTTTTATAATTTGTATTCATGCCCAAAGCATGACTAATTATACTTTCAGTACATCAACTCCGGCTACTCTCGAAGATATGAGTAATGCCACAAATCAGTTAATTGGAGGTTCATCCGATGATGTGGCCTCACCTATTACCAACATTGGGTTTACATTTTATTTTATGGGGGTGCCTTACACCCAGTTTTCTGTAAATTCAAACGGACAAATGCGATTGGGTAGCACAGTTATTTCATCGGGAGATTATGATGTCAGCAATCTGGCCCCACTCATTGTACCAATGTCATCGGATAACTATATTCTAAGTACAGGTAAAGTACATTATAAATTATCGGGGGTTTCACCTAACCGGATATTAGTTGTTGAGTGGAAAGACATACGGATACCTAAAGCCAGTTCGGGCATAGGAAGCCAAATACAGGTATTGTTGTTTGAAGCAACCGGGGAAATTGAATTTAAATATGGTTCAGTAAGTAATAATTCTTCTCCAACCACTTCGAGGTCTGCTTTTATTTCATCAAGTGATTCAAATAATACCGTAAAATACATCAAAACAGATATGGTTTCTGCAACAGAGGGGTCGGAAGCACCAACTTTTACAATGACCGATCCCAACACTGCTTTATTGAATTCCAGGGTATATGATTTTACTCCACCTGCTGCACCTATTGCACCTACGTGGAAATCAACACCATTAACTCTGGTTTCACAAACAGGATTGACATTAAACTGGAATGACCTTTCATCGAATGAAACAGGTTTTAATATTTATCATCTGAATGATGGTACTATGACCTATTCGATTATAGCTACAACAGCTCCCAATGCTACAAGCTATTCAGTTACAGGAATAGCACCGGGTTCATCGTGGAATTGGAAAGTGGCAGCGTATAATGAAGGTAATTCTTCATTTACACCTCCTATTATCCAACCACTTGACTGGAATACCGCATCTACCTGGGCAAATAGCACGATTCCGACAATTATTGATGATGTAATAATTCCATGGGGAAAAATTATAACAATTAATACTTCCAATGCGAATTGCAAGTCATTATCTGTAGGTGGTACTCTGACAAGTACTTCCGGAAGTAATACACTGACTGTTGATAAGGACCTTACAGTGGATGGAGATTTATTTGCGGGTTTTAATTCCATTTTACTTAAAGGTTCTACTTCAGGTGCTGGAACAGTTCATGCTGCATCGGGGACGCTTGTATATGGAGGGGCTTTGGCACAAACTGTTTCAAACATTGCATCAAATGTTGTCAACAACCTTCTGATTGACAACAAAACAGGAGTAACATTGCCCGGTGCTCTGACTGTAAGTACAACCCTTACTATTAATGCCGGTGCTAAACTGACCAATCCTGATGGTGCTAACCTGACGGTAAAAAATGTAATGATAAAAAGCGACCTTGCTTCAGGTACCGGTACTTTTGTTGATAATGGCATAACCACTACAACAACAGGAGGTGTTACCAATGTACAACAGTATTTGATCGGTGGTAGAAACTGGTATCTATCCAGTCCGATGGCAACAGCTACTCCGGGATCGATTCAGACTGCATCTTCAGTCAATTATTACAATGAACCAACTTCGGAATGGATTTTGGAAAGTTCGTCGTTAAACGTCATGAAAGGATATGTTGCTTCTATCGGATCGACCGGTACAGTCACATTTAGTGGAGGAGCGTTAAATACCGGGATACTGTCAAATTCATTGCTAACCAGTTCCGGATCTGAAAAAACCGGTTTTAACCTGTTGGGAAATCCATATCCATCCTATTTGAACTGGGATCTTGCATATTCTCAGTCTATCCACCTGGAACCAACCATGTGGTATCGCTCAAAGAATCCAGGTAATACCGCTTATGTGTTTGATACCTATGGAGCAATTTCGCATATCGGTACAGGGAACAACGGCGTAGATGTTACAGCTCAGATTCCTCCCATTCAGGCATTCTGGGTACGGGTAGCATCGGGTTATACGTCAGGAAATATCGGGCTTAATAATACAATGCGTTCGCATGATGTTGCCACAAATCGTTTAAGAGCGCCGACCCTGGATAATTCAACACAGCAAGTATTACGTTTGCAGGTTTCGAACGGTATCAATACCGATCAGGCAATTGTGTTGTTTAATTCAAATGCTACGGATGAATATGAAGCTTACGATTCAGAAAAGATGACAAATAACAATGCTTCTGTTCCTGAAATTTACACAATTGCAGGAACAACTCCAGTTGTTATCAATGGATTGAACCATGTATTTGTTAATGAAGAATTGCCGTTGGGCTTTACTACAGGTGAAGAAAACGCATTTACTATCCAGGCGACGGAAATGAGCAATTTTGATACAGATACTAAAATTGTATTGCGGGATAAACAACTAAATACCGAAAAGGAACTTAAAATTGGCAGTGCCTATCGTTTTAATTCGGAGCAAACAAGCAATTCTTCCCGCTTCAGCATTGTATTCAAATCATCTTCGATTGCTACCGGTACTATTAATAAAGATGCATCCGAAGCTGAATCAATTTTAATATACAAAAATCAGAATGGGCAGATAACAGTTTCCCGAAATGATGTTTTTGGTGAAGGAACAATAACTGTTTGTAATTCAATGGGTCAAAAGCTTGCTAGCAAGTTTACAACAGGGGCAATTACAATGCTTGATCTAGGGTTTACGAGAGGCGTATTTCTGGTAAGAGTAGATATAAATGGAAAAGCAGTAACTAAAAAAATAACATACTAAAAACCATTTTTCATTTATAAAGTTCGTTGTCTTTTCAACCCTGAATAGGGATTTTAAAATTATTCTGTTAAAATTAATACTCTAAAAGTTATTGGTTTTAACAGTATTTTTATCTTGTAACATATTAAGTTTTTAGCTTTCAATTATTGGAAAACAAGTTACTTTTTAAGCGAATATTAACCATGTTGTATAAAAAATATTTGAGTAAAAAAGTACAACATAGATATTTTTTTGCACAAATAAAAAGATACTAAAACTCAGTTTTATTTCTACACCTTTTGGAGTAGATTCTTTATACATTTATGCCTAGTAATTTTACATATTTTTCCTTGATTTTTCAGACTAACAGTCTATATAAAATATTTTTTAAAAAAGTATTTTCGCAGAATCTATTTTAAATCAAAGTATAGAAACCAAACAAATATAATTCTAAATGAAAAAACCGGATATCATACTGGTCGATGATCATCAAATTTTCAGGCAAGGCATAAAATCAATCATTACTCTTGAAAATATTGCCAATGTAATTGGAGAAGCATCAAATGGTGAAGAGTTTATAGAACTCCTTTCGTACTTGAAACCTGACCTGGTTTTACTGGATATTGACATGCCGGTTATGGACGGATTGGAAGCTACAGAGAAAGCACTTGAAATCATGCCGGATTTAAAAGTAATAGCATTTACACTATTTGGAGATGAAGAATATTTCATAAGAATGATAGAACTTGGAGCAATGGGATATATTCTGAAATCAAGTGACATTAGTGAGCTTGAAAAAGCCATTCAACATATCATGAAAGGTGAAAAGTATTTTTCGAATCATCAGTTTAAAAAGAATGGTAGCAGATTGGGAAACAGGGAAATTCAGAAAATATCACAGAGAGAAGTTCATACTAATAAGGGCAAAGCCACTGGAGATTTGTTTCCACCATGGTTTTAACTGATTGTTTTCTGGAAGTACTTTTACTTTGTTGATCCAAAGAATGCATAGATATATAAAATTAATGCTATTATTTAAAAAGCGTCATTTTGAATGGTATTAATAGTTATTCTTTTGTTGTAGAAAAGTATATAAAATAAAAGGATATTTAATCTCTTCCTTTTTTAGATAATGTCAATCAAATGGCTTTCAATTTGTGTTAATTCACAAATTGAAAGCCATTTGTTTTTAGTTTAGATAATTTATCAGAAATGTCAATAATGGTTTTTAACGTCTTATTACTAGCGAATTGGATTTCGGTCATCATACTTTTGTACAATAAAACATCAATAATTCTACTTATAAAATTTAGTTCTTTATTATATATATGATTCATACTTTTAGTGTATTTGTTTTGAAAAATTCTCAATTATTTTTACATTTTTAAAATTAACATGATATATGAATTCGAATAGGATGAAAAATATCTATTAGATAGATGATATAATTCATGACAATAAACTTAAATAATCGGATAAAATATTTCTAAAATAATTATATACAACACAATATCAGTTTTTTAAAATCATGTTATCTTATGGGTTATAATTAGTTCTATAATTTAAATTTGTGGAATTTTTATAAATTCAATTATGAAAAAAATATATGCAATTTTAATATTGTCTTTTGTTTTTTTCTTAGATACCAAAGGGCAAACATCGGGAGACTTCCGTTCCAGGACAGGTGGAACAGGAGCCTGGAATGATTATAATGCCTGGGAAAGATATAATGGAACTTCATGGGACGCTGCTACAAAAGGGCAATTGCCAACTATTACAACTGCTGTAGAGATTAAGACCGGAGATTTCATGACAATTAATGCTATATCATTATTTTCAGGAAACCTGATTGTAAATGGATCATTGACTTATCTTGCTACAAATAATAATGACTTATGTGTATGTGGCAATTTAACCGTTGGAACTTCAGGTAGATTTACATCTCCTTCTTCTGGAACATCCACATCTCACATCCTTTACATTGGAGGGAAGAATAACATTTCACCAATAGGTGGTAATTTATTGGTAGAAGGTACATTTAACATGAATGTGCTTTCAACGGCAGCTGTAGCGGTTTCCTTCGTGGGAACACCCAATAATTCAATATCCGGATCAGGTACAATAAGTTTCTTCACGTTAAAGGTCGATAAAGGCTTTGGAAATTACAGTTCAGTATTAGAAGTCCTCAATTCAACGGTTATCACAATTCCTACTGCAACATCTGGATCAAATAGTTTAATAATAAGTAACGGAACCTTTAAACTTTCAAGTGCATTGACTCTGAAACCCTTTTACGGTTCATTTACTTTATGTGATTCAAGTGGAAAATTGTGGTTAAATAATAGCGAAGCAATAATTCAAAGTGCAGGGGCAGGAACAGTTAACCCAGTGGGAGGAACTTTAAATCTAAGTGGGATGCTTCAAATTGATGCAGGAACATTTTCTTTTGGTGCAGGAAATAGCTTGTTTAATTGTAATGGAGATATTGTGCTGGGAGGAGAAAAAGCAGTTCTAAATATTTATGGTAACTTATCGCTATTAGAGTCATCAAAATTTATTATGACCAGCGGTAATGTGAATATTTACCCACAAATAGAGAAAACCAGTGTCCCTGAAAATAGATCACTATTTCAATTTAAGGGGGAAAATATCAGTTTTACAGGTGGTACACTGACAATAACAGATCCAAATCCAAATCCGGGCAGCGACTTAGCAATAGATATACAATCAGGAACATGCAACTTTTCAGGTAGCACGATTCGTTTTGGAAATGGAATAAGTGATTTAGATGGAACATCTAATGGTTTTTTGATAAACACAGGGAGCAATATTCTTGGTGATGTTGTTGTAAATAATTCACCAACATCTACGAATCTTACCAGGACTGTTAAGCTTTCAAAGAATTCAGGAATAGGAGGGAATTTAACGATAAACCCGGGAGTCGCCAATCAATTTTTTTTAAATGGGAATACACTTTCTTTAAAGGGGAACATTCTCAATTTAGGGAGTTTTGTGTCAGATGGTGCATCGACCAGCGGTCTCATTTTAAGTGGATCAACCCAACAAGGTATTAGTGGCAACCGTGCTGCAAGTACTAATATTCATAATCTGACCATTTCGAATACTTCAGGAGTCAATCCTTCGGTGGATTTGCAAATTCCAATGTCAGTCTCAGATAATATGACTCTTTCCAACGGAACATTGGGCAGTTCAAATAACTCCACTTTTACCTTAGGGAAATCATCTTGTTCTATGAATTTAAATGTAAACAGATCAGGTGGTTCGTTTCTCTTAATGCCGACATATGCTTTAGAAGATATCTCATCTATAAATGTCACTTACAATTCTCCGAGTATTATTGCACCGATTTCATCTGGAAATGAGTTGCCGGCAGCTACAATGATTTCATCATTTAAGGTGAACAACCCAGGTGGTGTTGTCCTGGATAGAACAGTCAGATGTGTAAACTTAACGTTACAATGTGGTAATCTGATAACAACAAACACAAAGCCAATTATAGTAACCGGTACCACGCCAGCCAGCATAACCGGTGGGAGCATAGTCTCGTATGTTGACGGACCGTTAACAATTACCATTCCGAATAATGCTACTTCAGCCAACTACAGATTCCCAATAGGTAAAAGCGCATATCATCTTTTTGAATTTACGGGTATTACTACAGGTGGTAATGGTACAGCCACTTTTACCGTAGAAGCTTTTGATAGTGGTTCATTTCAGGGGGCTGCGGGAATTGGTTTGTCTTCAATAGGAACTGATAAATACTGGTCTTTGTCATCTGTTCCAGGATCAGTAACAATTAGATCTTCCAATATTACGTTGACTGATTCGGGTCTAACTCCTGTAAACAGGATAGGTCAATCAAATGATTGTACAGAATATTATAACAGTGTAGGTGGTACAGTAAATGGAACAACTATTTCGTCAATAAATCCAATAGATTTTTCAAACATAGGAACTTCTACCTATTTCAGAATTGGTTCAGCCATTGGGATTGCACCGGGAGTCTATGCAATTGGACCCAATGCAACTTACGCCGGTTATTCAGGATCTTTTACAACATTAGCAGCTGCAATTAAAGCTGTAACATCGATACCATTATCCGGCAATATGATTTTTGAATTTCAACCGGATTATAAACCTTCAGTTGAAAACTATCCGATTGTCTTAACTTCAAATATTGTTACTAATTCAAATGCAACAATAACTTTCAGACCAGCTTCCGGTGTCAGTTCAGTGATTAATTTTACAGGTTCTGCATCGATTATTACCAATACAGGTGCAGATTATATCATATTTGACGGGAGGAGTGGAGGGTCAGGTACAAATAATTATTTCCAATTTAGCAGCAGTTCAACCACTTTACCGGTAATAACCTTGTCGGGCGATGTGCAGAATAATCAATTTTTATATTCAGGCATCAAGGGTTCAACAACGCAATCATTTACAGGTTTGCTAACCTTTACTTTGCCAACAATGGGGAATAATTATAATACTGTGGACCATTGCAACTTTGATGGTTCAGGATCTGCAAATAACTGTATCTATACTTCAGGTGTAGCAACAGAAATAACGATTACTAATAATAATTTCTATGACTTCAGAAATGGTGGTGGTATTAATCTTGCCGATGGAAGCAATAATGCTGTGATTGATTACAATAATTTTTATCAGACGGCCGTTTACAAGGGTTTTGTGGGTACTACTTCGGGGATTATAGTTGCAGCAGGAAATAATGTAAGGATTAGCAATAATAATATTGGGGGTAATGGCCCCGGATTGACAGGAGTCTGGACAGTTTCTTCAGCTACACCTGCTGCATATAATTTTACAGGAATTGATGCTACTTCGTTAGCAACAACCAGTAAGATATATAACAATAGAATTCAAAATTTTGATTGGAAGTCAAATGTGTCAGTCTGGACTGGAATGAACGTCTCAGGATCAGTAAACGTAGGAACTGATGGAGCTAATTTTATTGGAAATAACACAGTAATTGAAAATATAAAAATAACCTATTATGCTGCAGGTGCACCTCAGTTAAACGGTATAAAAGCCGGAACAACTGCCATCATTGAAAATAATATTATAGGTTCTATTTCAACCTTTATGAATTCAGGGATTGCGGGTGTAGGAGTAAGTTTTTCCGGCATATTTACTTCAGGCACCGGACTTGTAAACAATAATACGATAGGGAGTAAAACACTTCCGTTGAGCATCAATGTTGCACCCGAATCAACTGGTAGTACTCCTCAGAATGTGTATGGAATATATTCTACTGCGAATACTGCTCTCATAACTCACAACACAATTGCCAATATTAATAATGGATCAACAATAGCATATGGTGTAACAAGAGGAATTTTTGTTTCATCGGGAGTAACATCCACATCCACTTTTACTTTTACTGATAACGATATTCATTCACTTTCTTCAACACAACCCATTACTGGTATTGGGAATTCTTCGAGTCTTGATGGTATGAATGTCCAGTCGAATGGTACATCTATTGTAACTATTACAGGAAATAAAATTTATGATCTGGTAAATTTATCCTCTACATCTATCTCGATAAATGGCGTTCTTTTTAATTCATCGTCATCGGCAACTCATAAAATTGAAAGAAATTATATTCACAGTTTTAAAACGGCTTCTAATGCTGCGGTTCAAAATGGTATAAATTTATTAGATGGTTATATCAACGTTCAGAACAATGTTATCCGATTAGGCATTGATAAAGATGGCAATTCTATAACGAGTACTGTGCAGATTAACGGGATTCTCAAAAACTCGGGGATATGTAATTTTTACTTTAACACAGTTTATATTGGAGGCTCGGGTGTGATATCGGGAAATATAAAAACATACGCATTCAACATGTTAGCAAAAACAAGTCGTGTCGAGGAAATGCTTAATAATATATTCGTAAATGTGCGAACTAAGGTGGTTGCGAATAAATTGAATTATGCGGTTTCATTGCCGGCTTTACCTGTCAATTCATGGAATTCTGATTATAATATTTATTATACTTCGGCAACAGATGGAAAGCTTAGTGTTGTTAATTCTGCTGATTTTGTTACTCTTCAGGATTTACGTTCAACTTATGAGGGAGTCGATTTACATTCCGGATTTGGAGATCCTTTATTAATTCATCCTGCGGATGCATTGGCAACTATGGATTTACGAACGGGCGATCATTCTCCTGCTGAAAGTACGGGTATAACTATCTCCGGGGTATA
>Ga0302215_10000645_pt1 | contig 25409 bp, 22 predicted proteins | sample II_Fen_N3_1_FD_194580 | JGI IMG/M metagenome (GOLD analysis project Ga0302215, IMG submission 194580) | Peat permafrost microbial communities from Stordalen Mire near Abisko, Sweden - II_Fen_N3_1 | ecosystem: Environmental > Terrestrial > Soil > Wetlands > Permafrost | place: Sweden: Abisko... | reverse complement strand
ACTAACTCCACCGCTGGCAATGAGATACATATCCGGTTTTTCGGCAAGCATTTTTTTATAAAGATCAATAGCCGGTCCCAGTAACATACCATCTTTGCTTATATCCGTGCAAATTACTTTATTGATTCCCAGTTGCATGTAATTAAGAATGAAAGGCATTAGGTCAATTTCGGTAGTTTCCAACCAACCTCCTACAGCTATTTTTTCTTCTTTCACATCTGCACCGAGAATTATTTTGTCTCCTCCATAAGTAGAAATCCACGAAGAAAAGATATCTGGATTTTTTACAGCTATACTCCCACCCGTAATCATGCTTGCACCACATTCAAAGGCTATCCGTAAGTCATCATTCGACTTTAGGCCACCACCAAAATCAACAACCAGGTTGGTGCCCGAAGTAATCTTTTCCAGTACGTTGTGGTTGACAATATGATGCGCTTTAGCTCCATCCAAATCGACCAAATGCAACCTGCGGATACCTGCATCTTCAAACATTTTGGCCACTTCCAACGGGTTTTCGTTATAAATAGTCTTCTTAGCATAATCACCCTGAGAAAGTCGAACACATTTTCCATCAATTAAATCAATGGCCGGTATAATTTCAATCACTTTTTATCTTAGTATAAGGAGTTATTTTTCTTTTTTAAAGAAAGGCAAAAGTACTAAAATTAGAAGGATTCGACAAACTTGCAAACAAGTAAAACTGTTTTACTGTTAAATGAACGATTAAAGATGTAAGATTATAAGGCTAAATCCGTCTTTACATATATAATATTGAATTATAATTTTTTACAATTCTACTGAAATAAAAGATTTAATAATTATACATATATTTGTAAAAATAATAGGCTATTCCCCCTTAGCACATATTCAATTCATTATGAATGAATTGAAAAACAACATCCAGGTATTCTCATGAAATATTTTTTAAACTTTACTTTTCTTCTTTTATTTATTTCAGGTGTTAGCGCTCAAAATAAAAAGAGCGCCGAAGCACTACTAATTAATACACCGCTTGTGATTGATGGTAAACTTGATGAACCTGTTTATAAACTGGCAAAGCCTGCAAAGGATTTTACTCAGTTGCAACCTTACAATGGCAAACCATCCATGCAGCCAACCGAAGCATATATCTTCTACGATCAAACTGCTATTTATATTGGAGCTAAACTTTATGACAATCATCCGGACAGTATTTTCAATTACCTGACTGAACGCGATAATATTGGAATGTCGGATTATTTTGGCGTATATTTGGATCCTTATAATCAGGGACAGTTGGCTTATGGATTTTTTATCACACCTGCAGGAGTTCAGGTTGATATAAAAGCAGTTAAGAGTGATGGAGACATGGAAGATGCTAACTGGAATGCCGTGTGGGAAAGTAAAACACAGATAACCAAAGAAGGTTGGACAGTGGAAATGAAAATTCCATATTCAGCACTCCGTTTTTCCGGAAAAACTGCCAGCAACTGGGGCTTAAACATGTTTCGAAATATACGAAGATATAATTCCAACAATTCGTGGAACTTTCTGGATCGTAAAGTCTCCGGATTTATCCATCAGGAAGGCGAATTAACCGGAATAAAAGACATCAAACCACCTGTAAGACTTTCGTTTAGTCCCTATCTTGCTACTTATTTTGAACCAAAAAGCAATTCGGGTTCATCTCACTTCCTGTATAAAGGCGGATTGGATGTAAAATACGGAATTAATGATGCATTTACACTGGATATGATGCTTATTCCCGATTTCGGGCAAATTCAATCGGATGATAAAAAGCTTAATCTTACACCGTACGAATTGTATTACGACGAGAAAAGACAGTTTTTCACGGAAGGGACAGAACTCTTTCAAAGAGGAGGCATTTTTTACTCAAGAAGAATAGGTGCAAGTCCGAAATTTTCAGCTGAGAATTCGCTTGGTACCAATGAAATTATCGATTATAGTCCAAGCGAAACGCAATTGGTTAATGCCACCAAAATATCGGGACGCACTACGGATGGTTGGGGGCTTGGTATGTTGAATGCCATGTCTTTAGCTTCGAATGCCATAGTTAAAAACACGGTTGACGGCAGTTCGCGAAACGTTCTTGTTCAACCTTTTACTAATTACAATGTGGCCGTAATAGATAAGTCGCTGAATAACAACTCTTATATCAGTTTTATCAACTCGAATGTTTCCATGATTGACAATCCATTTCATGCCAATGTTACTGCTACTGAATTTCAGTTCAGAGACAAGACAAAAACATACGCTTTGAAAGGAAAAGGAGGTATTAGTTTCCGTGGTGACAGCACAAATGAGACCGGTTTTTTCGGAACTCTCCGATTGGAAAAGAATCAGGGGAAATTTATGTATGGTGCTGCGGAAAATTTATATTCCGATAAATTCAATCCCAACGATTTAGGATATTTGCAACGCAATAACCTCTCGACAACCGAAGCCTGGATCTATTATCAAATCATCGAACCATTCTGGATCATCCGGGAATGTAATGGAGATTTATGGTATAATTACAACCGAATATATAACCCGAACACGTTGTTTGATCATGAAATAGGTTACGACATGATGGTAAGGTTTAAAAACAATTATACTTTTATGTCGGATGGAAGACTTTCGACAAATCAATATGATTATTATGAACCACGGGTAACCGGACGGTATTACCTCAATCCTTCGAAATTAAATATAAATCTGTATTTGAACACCGATCAGCGAAAATCGCTTAACTTTGCCTTTCGTTACGGAATAACCACCCAGCCTTCAGTCGGACATGTTGAACATGACATTGATGCACAGGCTGATTTGAGAATCGGACACCGCTTTGAGATAAATTATGGAGTGAGCAATATAAATTCTCTGAATGAACGGGGTTATGTGGATAATAATACAACGGATAACACCATTTCATTTTCGAAACGCGACGTGATGACGTTTATTAATACGCTGAGCACATCGTATATTTTGAATAACAAAGCCAGTTTAAGTCTCAGAGCCCGTCATTACTGGTCAGGAGTGGCCAATTCGAATTACTATTTGTTACAAACGGATGGTTCGTTGGTTGAAAATCCGACTTATTCTGAAAATAAAGATCAAAATTACAATGCATTCACCATCGATATGATTTTCAGATGGATCTTTGCACCCGGTTCCGAACTATCTTTGGCGTGGAAAGCAATTTCCTATTCGGATGAAAATGCGGTGATTTACAATTACGGCACTAATTTTCAGAAAGCATGGTTGAATCAAACAAATAGTTTGTCACTGAAAGTGCTGTATTATATTGATTATAACAGTTTGGTAAAGAAGAGTCGGTAGTTTATAGTTGGAAATAAATAGTTATAGAAAATAACAAGAAGATATGGCATTAGACCTGACAGAGATTTTAAAAATAGCACCGGCGGCAGTTATCGGATTGACGGTTCATGAGTTTTCGCATGCTTATGCGGCATATAAACTGGGTGATAACACAGCCAAGATTGATGGCAGGTTAACGCTAAATCCACTTAAACATATTGACTGGCTTGGTTTTTTCCTGATTGTTATTGCCGGATTTGGCTGGGCGAAGCCTGTTAGTTTTAATCCTGACAATCTGAAAAACAAACATCGCGATGAGATTCTGATATCCATTGCAGGGCCCATTTCCAACTTTATTCTGGCGGTTCTGTTCCTTGTTATTGCAAGAGTATTTTATTCGTTAGATTATTTCAACAATGCGACAGGGCTTGAAATTATCAATTTAATTATGACCTGGGGCGTTATCAACTTCGGATTATTTGTGTTTAATCTGATTCCGATTCCACCGTTGGATGGTTCGCATATCTATCTTACTTTTCTGAAAGATATTAATCCCAAATTGATGATGAATATGTATAAATGGGGAACTTTTGTTTTATTTGCCATTATCATAGCTGAGAACCAATTCAATCTGAATATTCTCCATCTTTCCGATTTTGTCGGCAATTTATCCCACTATTTTATTAATCTCTTATCTTTCAATTGATTTTACTCAAATTCTTTTATTGTCTTCGTGATAATATCCACGCATTCGAACAATTGATTTTCGGTAATCACTAACGGAGGAGCAAAACGAATGATGTTGGTGTGCGTTGGTTTTACAAGCAAGCCATTTTCAAGCAGCTTCATGCAAATGTCCCACGCCAGGTTCTTGTGACCTTCGTTATTGATAACCAACGCATTCAACAACCCTTTACCCCGAACAGACGAAGCTATTTTCGATGTGTTGCAAAGATTGTGCATTTCGTTCCGGAAGATTTCACCCAGAGCCAAAGCATTTTCAGCCAGTTTTTCATCACGAATGACTTCCAAAGCAGAAATTGCCACGGCAGCTGCTATCGGGTTGCCACCAAAAGTGGAACCATGTTGTCCGGGATGAATCACATCCATGATTTCGCTGCTTGCCAACACAGCGGAAACCGGATAAACTCCACCCGACAAGGCTTTTCCAAGAATGAGAATATCCGGATGAACATCCTCGTAATCGCAGGCTAATAACTTTCCGGTGCGTGCAATGCCGGTTTGTACTTCGTCGGCCATAAAAAGCACGTTGTGTTTTTGGCAAAGGTTGTAGCACTTTTTCAGATACCCTTCGTCAGGAACATACGCTCCTGCTTCGCCCTGAATAGGTTCAACCAGAAAACCTGCAATATTTTGATTTTCAATTAATGCATCTTCCAGAGCATCCGCATTATTATAGGGAATAACTTTAAATCCGGGTGTGTATGGGCCATAATGATTATAGGCATCATGATCTACAGAAAATGAAATGATCGTGGTGGTTCGACCATGGAAATTGTTTTCACAGACTACAATCTGAGCTGAATCTTCGGGTAAACATTTCTTTTCATATGCCCATTTCCGGCAAAGCTTAATGGCTGTTTCCACTGCTTCAGCACCGGTATTCATGGGAAGCACTTTGTCGTATCCAAAGTATTTGGTTACAAATTCTTCGTATCTTCCCAGCTGACTGTTGTAGAAAGCACGCGAAGTAAGTGTCAAATTTTGAGCCTGCTCTATCAATGTATGAATGATTTTCGGGTGACAATGACCCTGATTAACGGCCGAGTATGCCGAAAGGAAATCGTAATACCGCTTTCCATCAACATCCCACACAAACACACCTTCGCCGCGCTCGAGGACCACCGGAAGTGGATGATAGTTGTGTGCTCCGTATTTGTTTTCGAGCTCCATAAGTTCGGGAGCGGTTAATGCAGGCATTGACATGGTTATTAAGTTATTGGGTTATTAAGTTATTGGGTTATTGGCACATTAAACTATTTCCGCCATCATGCATCGAACGCTGCCGCCTCCCACTTTTTCAATGGTTGGAATGGGAATGACGAGCAGTTCGTTATACGATTTGAGCAATTCTATCTGATGCTCTGTCAACGAATTGAAAGCGGACTGCGACATGACCAGAAAAAGTTTGCCATCCCTGTTTTCTACCTGCAACATATTGCCGGCAAAGCAGTGCATTTGCTGACGGGATATGGGAATAACTTCCTTTCCTGATTGCTCCAACTGATCGTACACCCTGATAAGTTCATCTTCATCTTCAATGCAATTTGTACAAATAAGCGCGTATTTATCGGCCACACACATCACCACATTGGTATGATAAATAGGCACCAGTTTGCCATCAACCGGTTGAGTGGCATGGAAATAAACGGGTTTGAAGCCGAAAACAGTACAGAACTGCAGAAATACTTCCTTATTTGTTCGTTCGGACAATGCTGCATAGGCTATTTTATTCTCCCGGTCGAAAACCATGCTGCCGGTTCCTTCCAGAAAGAGATTTTTTTCTTCCCAAAACGTAAAATCATCCACATTATTGACCGGCGAACCGTGCGTGGAAACGTATTCAATAATATCCTTTCTCCGCTCCGCCCGCCTGTTTGGGGCGAACATGGGATACAAAATTGCCTGCCCGCCTTCGTGAAACGAAATCCAGTTGTTCGGGAAGATAGAATCGGGCTTACGAGGTTGCTCCGTATCTTTAACAACCAATACGTTAATACCATTCGCACGCAGCGTTTCAACCATTGTGTTGAATTCGGCGAGCGCAAGTTGTTGTATGTCAGCTTCGGGATGAAAATCCTTTTGCTGAAAGTAATTATTTACGGCTGTCTGATCATTAAACCCGAAAGCTACCGGTTCAATCATCAAAATGGCGTGCCCCCAACCCCCTGAAGGGGGCTTTTGAGAAGTTTCATTCTTTGTTTCCATAGTATGATTTCCAATTCTTAATGGAAGATTTTATTTATTGTTTGACCCCCAAACCCCCAAATGGGGGCTTTAAGACCAAGTATGTAAAATTTTCTTTAAAGATATTCTTTTCTTATATCCACTCTTAAGCCCCCATTTGGGGGTTTTGGGGTCGTAAAAGACAAAGAAATTAAAAAAATATCAATATTACTAATCTAAGTCAATCCCCCTTTAGGGGGTTGGGGGCAGTTATTCCCTTACTAATGGTAACGTAGAACAACGCAGCAGACCGCCCATTTTGGATATTTCGAAATAGGGAACGCGCTCCACGGTTAGTCCCCAGCAGTTTTCGAGATGATCGTTTAAGCGGTTGAAACGTTGTTCGGAAACAACCACCGTGGGTGAAATGGAAAATACATTGGCATTCATGTAATACATTTCTTCGCGGGTGATTTCAAAAATATTTTGTTGCCCAAACATATCCAGCAACGTGTGATAATCATTCGGATTGGAAAAACCGTCTTTGTAGAGGATGGCTTTTCCAGTACCCACGGGCATAAACGTGCAATCCAAATGCAACGCTCCGTTAAGCGGGTTGGTATCGTGCTTGTTTAATTCCATGGGAATAAACGTTTTTTCCGAAATAATTTCTTTCAAAAAGTTGAACGCATACAGGTTTGTGCGGGCGGTCTTCAGTTGCGGATAATCGGGTTTGGTGTAAAGCCCCACGAAAACAATATCGTTGTACAACACCACATCACCGCCTTCGACATGAGCTTTTTCGGGCAGATTGTAGATCTTGTTGTAGGGAATCTGATCGTAGATAACCTCATAGGCCTCTTTTTCATCTTCGCGGTCGGGGATAATGTTGCAGTTGATGATTTTATCGCCGATGACGAAAGCCACATCCCGGGCAAATACCTGATTACAATTTTCGAGCGTCCAGGGGCGAAAAACCTGCACGTTGTATTTCAAAAGTACTTTTTCGAAGGCGCTCATTTCTTTGTAAATGGCCTCTTCGCAGGGATACACTCCGTTGAGAACCGATTCATAGGACTTGGCATCGAAGGTTTTGTCGATGGGCGGTACGTTTCCAATAGAGCCGGGCTGTCCCAGAACCACAGCGTGCAGGATTGATGTTTCGTTCGTTACGTTCAGATGCATAAGGTTGGAGTTTGGACAAAGATAGTAATACCTCTCTGAATTTAGAACAGGAAAGCGAAAAAAAATGTTGAGTTATTGTATATTTATTTATTAATGTGCTAATGAGGTAATGAAATAGTGCTAATGAAAATCGCATTTCAGACAAAATAAAGTACTTTTGCAGTATCAAACAGATTCTCCGAAATGAACAGCATAGGACTTTATTTATCAAACGCTTCGAATAAGCAATTTATCATCAGCGAAATTTTCGCCAACCGGTTTTTACCCGAATATATTGATTTGAGTGCCTTGCAGGGTGCTTTACATTCATCTATCGCCATCGACCGGTTTGTGGAGGAAGAACTGCGGCACGATCGGTTTGTGATTATCACCCCCGAAAACCCGAGTCTGGGCTCCATGTCCAGCGGGCAGCAAAAGAAAGCGTTGCTCACCTGGCTTATCTCACAGAAGCCCCAGTACCTGGTACTGGACGACGTGTACAGCAATATAGACCGGGAAACCCAACAGGCCATTAAGGCTACGCTGGCACAACTGGCGGGAAAGACCCGGATCATTCAGATTTTCTTCCGGAAACAAGACCTGTTACCGGACATCGAAACCGTTTTGACTGTTGACGGGAACAACGTTATTGTTCAACGGGAAACTGCCGAAGCTTTTAGTATTTCCCACGCTGCTGAAAAAAGGATTCATCAACATTTTCAGTTCCCAACAGAATACGATGAGAATCCCACGGACATTGATCCGCTGATTCAATTGAATTCGGTATCGGTACGCTATGGAGAAAAAGCCGTGCTGGACAAGGTGAACTGGACCATCCGGAAAGGGGAATTCTGGCAACTGATGGGTCCGAACGGTTCGGGGAAAAGCACGCTGCTGTCCATCATAATCGGCGATAACCCGCGTGGATACGGCCAAAATATGATTCTTTTCGGGAAAAAGAAAGGCACGGGCGAAACCATCTGGGATATTAAACGCCGGATCGGATATTTCACGCCGTCGATGATGAATCAGTTTACCCGCAATGACACGGTGGAAAATATGATAATCTCGGGTTTGCTGGATTCGGTGGGACTTTATACTCAACCCACCGATTTGCAGAAAGACATTGCCCGTAAATGGTTGGATATGCTGGGACCGGACTATCAACACAAGTACTTTCAAAGCCTTTCGCTGGGGCAGCAACGCATGATTATGGTGGTGAGAGCCATGGTGAAACATCCATCGTTGCTGATTCTGGACGAACCGACCATAGAGCTTGACGATACGAACAGCCGGATTTTTATTGAGTTGATACATTCCATTGCTGCTGAGAAAAAAATAGCCATCGTGTACGTTTCGCACCGCGAGGAACCCGACCTGCAGCCGGATTTCATATTTCAGCTGATTCCATCAGTTAAAGGTTATACAGGAGTTGTAAAAAAATAAGCATATTTAAGGCTGATTTATTCTGATTATTAGAAAAAAACGGTATATTTGCTGTGCATTACAAAAAGATACGAAACACATCTGAAGAGGCGATGAGATTACCGGACGGATTTCAGATGTACGTACAATAAGAATGAACAGAAAACAACTCACTATACTACTCTGCCTGTCAGGCATAATTCTGATAAGTCAATCGGGAAATACATTGTCAGCCCGTGACAAAAAGAAAGCCAGCCTCCCGGTTATACAAAAAGACACCCTGCATTCCATGCTTCAGGTTGTTTATGCACCCGAAGAACTGGGTATGAGCTCCGTCAGACTTACATGCATCGATTCCATTATAAAGGATGGCATTCAGCAACGGGTTTTCCCGGGGTGTCAGGTTGTGGTAACGAAAGATGGTAAAACAGTTTACGATAAGTGTTTCGGTAACTATACCTACGAAGCCCCTAAACCGGTTACACCCACTACCCTGTACGATCTGGCTTCGTTGTCGAAAACTACCGGAACTCTGTTGGCTATCATGAAACTGTACGACGACGGCAAACTCAAACTGACGGATAAAGCATCGGCCTATCTTACTTTTCTGCGCGGTACCGATAAAGAAAACATAACGATAACAGAACTCCTGTTTCATGAATCGGGTTTACCGGCAGGGCTTCCTTTCCATAGTCTGCCTCTTGAGAAAAATAATACTCCATCATTCTTAGCCAATACGAAAGACTCGTCACATTACGTCAGGCTGAACAGTTCCAAACTGAAATACAAAGAAGACTGGGTGTCGCGAATTCCCACACCCGAATTCACCATGCAGGTGGGAGACAGTTTTTATGTACACAACCGCCTCCACGAAGCAGCTATGAAAATGATTGCCAAAACCTACCTGGGCAGCAAAACATATGTTTACAGCTGTGTGAACTTTATCGTGTTGAAGGAAATTGTGGAAGCAATAAGCGGCACGTCAATGGATGTTTTTCTGGATAAGGAATTTTATCAGCCCATGAAACTGAACAACATGGCTTATCTGCCTTTGCGTACTCACAAAAAAGAAGATATTGCACCTACCATCAAAAAAGATTTCCTGCGAAACGGAATGATTCAGGGATTTGTACACGATCCTGATGCGGCTTTTCTGGGCGGTGTGTCCGGTAATGCCGGGCTGTTTGCAACAGCAACTGATGTTGCTAAAGTTTATCAAATGATCCTGAATAACGGGGAACTGGATGGAACGCGTTACCTGAGTGCCGAAACGTGTAAGTTATTCACAACCACTGCTTCTGCAAGTGGCCGTCGGTATCTTGGTTTTGACAAATCCGTTACCACGAACCCTCAACACAGTCCCTGTTGTGCTTCGGCACCGGCAGCAGTTTATGGTCATACCGGCTACACAGGTACTTGTTGTTGGGTTGATCCGGTGAGTAATCTGGTATATGTTTTCTTAAGTAACCGTACGTACCCCGACGATGGTGCCAATAAACTGGCTAAAACCGGTGTACGAACTAAAATACAAGAAGTGATTTATCAATCTATTATGAACCAAAAACCCCAGATCGGGGCCTTAAAATAATTAATCTTTATGAACAAAAAATTTATCCTTTTCGCTACGTTATTGACAGGATTAGCAATCAGCGGTTGTAAACACACGACCCAGGGTGCCGGAAATGTAGCATCCGGTACAAGTAACAGTACAGAAAGTACTGAAGTTAATAAACAAACAGCCAATACAGCGGCACAGATTTATGCGAAACCACAGATTCCGATTCTATGCTATCATCGCATTGAGGATGGGAAAAAAGGTGATTATACGGTAACTCCGGCCACTTTTTCCGCCCATATGAAAATACTGGCCGATAGTGGTTATCACTCTGTTTCGCCGGCACAATTATACGATTATCTGGTTTATAATAAGGAATTACCTACAAAACCATTTCTGATTACTTTTGATGATTCGCGTGTGGAGCATTCTAAAATTGCCGCACCGGTAATGGAAAAACATGGCTTCAGAGGTACTTTCTTTATCATGACCATCACCTACAACAAAAAGAATTATATGACGAAGGACGAGATTGCTGAACTGGCTAAAAAAGGACATACTATTGGCCTGCACAGCTGGGATCACACCATGGTGATTAAATACAAGGAAGCAGCCGACTGGCAGAAAGAAGTTGTTGAGCCTAAGAAAAAGCTTGAAGCCATTGTAAACAAACCCGTAGAATACTGGGCTGACCCGAATGGAGTTTGTGACCACAAAGGCGCGGTAGAACTTGCCAAATATTTTAAACTTTCGTTTATCCTGACTACAAAACGCGATTCAATCGTACCGTTGCAAACCGTTCGCAGAATGATTGTTCCGGAATGTTCAGGCGAAAGAATGCTTAAATCCATGCGCGGCTCTTTCGGAAAGAGATAATACTGAATCAAGATCCAAGACTTTTGACTTAATAACCCAATAACATAATAACCCAATAACTTAAAAAAATGAATTTTAAACAAATTGTTCCTTTAGCATTAGCATTTACATTAGCTCTAAGCGCATGTAATCAAAAAAACGGAAAGAAAACCGTTACAAAAACATCATCGTCAGAACAAACTGTAGAACAAAAAGTAGTAGTGCCTATTGATACACTGGCCTATCAGAAAAAACTGAAAGCCCTTGCCAATGGCGATACCATGGGATTTTGGCCAAATCATCTCCGGTCCTATCCATTAGATGGTGCTATTCTTCCTTTCAAAAGAATTGTGGCTTATTATGGTAATCTCTATTCCAAGAAAATGGGAGTTTTGGGAGAATATCCGCCAAAAGAATTGTGGAGAAAACTAAACTTAGAAGTCAAAGCCTGGCAAAAAGCCGACCCAACAACTCCGGTACAACCCGCCATTCATTACATTGCTGTTGTGGCTTCAGGAAGTCCGTTGAAAGATGGAAAATATCGTACCCGCATGCCGGCACATCAGATTGATTCTGCTTTAGCCATTGCTAGAATGGGACATGCCATTGTATTTTTAGATGTTCAAGTTGCATTAAGTAACGTGCAAGCTGAAATTCCGTTATTGGAAAAGTATTTAAAAATGCCTCAGGTACATTTAGGTATCGATCCTGAATTTTCGATGAAAGATGGCAGTCTGCCCGGTCATAAAATCGGAACCATGGATGCAACAGACGTAAATTTCTGTTCGGATTACCTTGCAAAATTAGTGAAAGCGAACAATCTTCCTCCAAAAATTCTTATCGTTCACCGTTTTACACAGGGAATGATCAGAAACTATAAAAATATCAAGATCCATCCGGAAGTTCAGGTGGTTATGAACATGGATGGCTGGGGTGAACCAATCCTGAAACGCAGTACGTATAAATTGTATATTTACAAAGAACCTGTTCAATTCACCGGATTCAAGTTATTTTATAAAAATGACCTTCGCAAAGCACCTAATGTGATGCTTACGCCGGCCGATTTGATGAAACTGAAACCACAACCGATTTATATACAGTATCAATAAATCAGGAAAGTGATTCAACAAAAAACAGCATTCAAAACTATTTTGAATGCTGTTTTTTATTTGTTTTCCGATAAAAAATATAAGAAAAATAATGTCGCTCCTATAGAGCTTTGTCTACATTTATATCTATTTGACTACCATAATATCACTACTACGTAGCTTTCAATTTTAAGTCCAGTATGGACGGTATTATGGTAGATAATCAATCGATTTGAAATATAAGCCCCGTAGGGGCAACATTATTGTAAAATTAAAGTTATTAATCATTTAGTTTATTGTTTAATAAATGTATCGGACACTAATGTTTTTTTTATTTGATGCATTAGAAAACTATTTATACCCATTCCTCCTTTAAAATATCACCCCTCACTCCCACTACAACTAATTTTACCGGAATTTTTCGGTTCGATTCTGCAACAGCTTTTAAAGCCAGACTCAATAATCCACCACAACATGGAACTTCCATGATAACTACTGTAAGCGTATTAATGGCTGAGTGAATAATCATGGCTTTCAGCTTCTCTACATATGATTCTTTGTTCGAATCAAGTTTAGGACAGGCAATGGCAAGGATTTTACCGGCTAAAAAATGATTGTGGAAATCGGCGAAACTAAATGCCACGCAATCGGCAGCCAGCACAACGTCAGCACCTCTGAAATATCCTGCTTCAGGATTCAATAAATGCAATTGCACAGGCCATTGACGGAGCTGCGAAGGAGCTTCTGCAGTAGTTGTAGCGGGTGCCATTTTAAATGTCTGAGCTGCAGCCGGAGCAAATGTCATTTCGCGACTTCCGGGACAACCACCACCCGATTTAACTCCGGGAGTAGGCATATTATGAACTGAAGAAACATCAACTGGAATGCCATTCGCACGCAAATAACCCACACCTTGCTTCAGATAATCAAATTCACCATGTTCTTTCAAGTGTTTCAGGTGAGCAATGATGGTTTTTTCACCTTTTGGTATCATACGTTCAATGGTTGCTACTTCGTCGTAAGGTTCTGCTTCGCGTTCTTCCAGCGTAATTGCTCCGACCGGACAATCACCAATGCAGGCACCTAATCCGTCACAAAATAATTCACTGACCATACGCGCTTTGCCGTCAATCATTTGCAATGCACCTTCGTGACAGCCCTGTACACACGCTTCACACCCGTTGCAAAGCTCTTCGTCTATTTTTATTATGGTTCTTTTCATTTGACCCCTAACCCCTAAAGGGAATTAAATTAGTTTTGTCTTTGATATTTCTATGTTCTTATTAATTTCCTCTCCAAACTCCCCTTTAGGGGCTGGGGGTCTTACATAATCATAGTCAGCAACATTTTAAAACGCTCCGGTGCATTTACTGCATGACGAATATTGGCAGGCATAATAATGCTTTCGCCTACTTTTAGTTGAAACGGATCTCCATCAATGACCACTTCACCTGTTCCATCAAGTATCTGAACAATAGCATCGAATGGTGCGGTATGTTCGCTCAGAAACTCACCTTTGTCGAATGCAAAGAGCGTGACATTACCTTTATCGTTGCGAATAATAATTTTACTTACGACAGATCCTTCTGCATAGGCTACTTTGTCTGTCATGCTGAATTTTTCAGCGGTTGGGAATGATTTATTTTCCATTGGATATTTTAGTTTTTGAATGTCATTTCTACTTATAGCGCTGCAAAAGTAATGTTGTTGAAACTATTAAAGTGTAACAGTTGTTACACTCTCGGAATTTGTTTGTATTTTTGTTCAAATAAAACCGGAAACAACCTCCGCAATTAAATAAAAATGAAAAAAGGTGATTTGGAAGCGTGTCCTGTGTGTAGTAAATTAGTAATTGATGATGAAACCGCATTTTTGGATAGTTTAAAATGCACACTAAAAGTATATCCTAAAAATGAACTGATTATCAGGCAGGGCGACATTTGTAATGCTTTATATTTGCTTACTCTCGGAACAGTAAAAACGGAAATGATTACGGAAAATGGTAATATTTTAGGTATCGAGATTATCAAAGCTCCGCGTCCTTTAGCTCCTGCCATTGTATTTTCTGATAATAACCGTTTCCCGGTAGATGTAACAGCTTTGGAAGAGGTGGAAATACTGAAAATTCCGAAAGCGGAAATCATGCGGTTAATGGTAACCAATCCGGATTTCATGAGTAGTTTTATGACTCACAATGCCAACCGCACTCAATTCCTGACAAACAGACTTCAGTTGCTTTCCATCAAAATAATAAAAGGAAAACTGGCTCATTTCCTGCTGGAAAATTCTGTTTCGGATGGAAAATCGTTTGAAATTAACCGTAATCAAACCGAGCTGGCAGATTTTTTTGGCGTGGCACGCCCATCACTGGCACGGAGTTTATCCGAAATGGTTCAGGAAGGTTTAATAAGCATCAATAAACGAGAATACACGGTTCTGAATTCGAAAGGATTACGGGAATTACTGGTCTAAATTTCAATTAGTTATTGCATAAAAAAAGGAACATCTTCTTCGATGTCCCTTTTTTGTTTCAGTATTATTTGATTACAAAAAATCCTCGCGAACAGGGCTAAATGTATCTATTAACACTCCTTCTTCGATGCATTTAACGCCATGTAATACGTTCGGTTCCATATAAAGTCCATCACCCGCTTTTACAATTTTAGTTTCCTCACCAATCTGAAATTCAAAGACACCGCTGACAACATACGAACACTGACAATGCTCATGCTGATGAGCATAACCAACTCCACCGGTTTTAAATTCAATTTTTACGAGCATAATCTTGTCATCGTACCCCAATATTTGCCGGCGCATTCCATCATTGATCTGAACCCAACCGGCTTCGTTACCAAAAATAAAATTCTTACTTTTAAGCATTTGAATTGAATTATGAATTAATTTACGTCTCTTCCTTCGTAGTAATTAATAAATGCCAGGTTTACCAGCCTGTTACCACCCGGAGTCGGATAATTACCCGAGAAATACCAGTCGCCCCTATTCTTTGGACAAGCGTTGTGAAGCCCTTCAATAGTTTGATAAACCAACTCAACGGGACAATCCACATCGGGCGGAGTAAGCATTTCAGCAATTTTTACAGAGATTTCGTCTTGCGTAAATGGTTTGTAAATTTCAGTCACGTAGTTTATTACCTTTTCTTTTGGCAAACTTTCCTGAGCTTTGGATTTACGATATACTTCGTCAATAATATATTGTTTGCCTGATTCTTTCAACAATTCAATGGCTGCACGAAATGCACAGAATTCATTCATCCTAGCCATGTCAATTCCATAGTAATCAGGAAAACGAACCTGTGGAGATGAAGAAACAATGACGATTTTCTTTGGTTCAAGCCTGTTTAAAATCTTCAAAATACTCTGTTTCAGTGTAGTTCCGCGCACTATGGAGTCGTCAATGGCTACCAGATTATCTACTTTTCCACGTCGGATAGATCCATAAGTCACATCATATACGTGCGTTGCCAAATCATTTCGTTCATGGTTATTGGAAATAAAAGTCCGTAATTTTATATCCTTAATCAACACTTTTTCCGCACGAATCGGCTTATTGGTTGCATTTTTAATACCATCTTTCATTCCAAAAAAAGCTACTTCGGCCGTATTCGGAATAAACGAAAAAACAGTATTTTCCATATCATTATCAATAGCTTTCAGAATGGGTTGGGCTAATGATTCACCAAGTTTTTTACGTTCTTTGTAAATGTCAATATCACTGCCCCGCGAAAAATAAATACGTTCAAACGAACACTTTGCCAATTCGGAAGCAGCCGGACGAATGGTTTCAAATTTTATCGTTCCATTCTTCTTAATAATCATCGCTTCACCGGGATTCAATTCATGAATATCTTCTTCTTTCAGGTTCATAGCTGTTTGAATAACAGGTCGTTCGGAAGCAGCAACAACTATTTCATCATCAATATAATAAAATGCCGGACGTATTCCTTTGGGGTCGCGGAAAATAAATGAATCACCATGGCCAAGCATTCCACATATAGCATAACCGCCATCCCATAATTTTTCAGATTTGCGAATGAACGATGATATATCCAGATTCTCTTCAATCTTTTGAGTAATAATTAAATCGTCGGAAGAAGTTTGTCTGATTTTATTATACTCTTTCTGCACTTCCTGATCAAGCTGAAAACCAAGCGATTCCAGCATTAAAAACGTATCACCTTTATCGCGTGGATGTTGACCTTTCAGGGTTAAATTATCAAATAATTCATCCACATTCGTTAAATTAAAGTTACCGGCAAGTAACATGGTTCTGTTCTTCCAGTTATGACGACGCAAAAACGGATGCACATACGACAAACCACTTCTGCCGGTAGTACTGTATCGTAAATGTCCCAGATACAATTCACCGGCAAAAGGTAACTGGGTTTTCGATTTCTGAACACTTTTATATACTTCATCCGGTAACGTTGCCATTTTTGCATTAATTGTTGCAAAAATTTCCTGAATTGCATTTTTACCCTCAACCCTTTCGCGCCATATATATTCTTCGCCCGGCGGCATATCCAGTTTTAAGGTAGCCAGACCGGCACCTTCCTGTCCCCGGTTATGTTGTTTTTCCATAAGTAAATACATTTTTTGCAAACCGTACTGCCATGTTCCATACTTCTCCTGATAAAAATCCAAAGGTTTTAATAACCTTACCATTGCTATTCCACACATATCTTTTTATGAATAATTAGAAATGAAAAAATTAATAATTATTTTTATAACTTTTTGAAAAACAAATAATAAACCCAAATAACAATAACAAATAAAAAACCCCAACGATTGACGCAGGGGCTATTTATAACATTATTCAACAGTTACCGACTTGGCAAGGTTGCGGGGCTGATCCACATCGCACCCTTTTACAACAGCTATGTGATATGCCAGCAATTGCAACGGAATGGCCGCCAGTAAAGGAACCAGACATTCTTCAGTATCTGGAATGCTAATGCTGTAATCCGACAAATTGCTCACAACCACATCTCCTTCGGTGACTATCGAAATTATTTTTCCTTTTCGGGCCTTAATTTCCTGAATATTGCTAACCACTTTTTCATACATGCCGGCGCTTGGTGCTATAACAACTACCGGCATTTCCTGACTAATCAGGGCAATCGGTCCGTGTTTCATTTCAGCTGCAGGATAACCTTCGGCATGAATATAAGATATTTCTTTCAGTTTTAAAGCACCTTCCAGCGCAACCGGAAAATTATATCCACGTCCAAGATAAATGAAGTTCTGAGCATAAGTAAACGTTTTAGCAAACTCTGCTATTTTATCGTTCTGCTTTAAGATTTCCGATATTTTTTCAGGAATTCTTGCTAATTCATATACTATTTTGAGATAATTTTCCTGACTTAAAGTTCCTTTTTCTTTACCTATCATCATAGCCAACATGGTCAACACTGTAACCTGAGCGGTAAAGGCTTTAGTTGAAGCCACTCCAATTTCGGGACCTGCATGAGTATAACATCCTGAATGTGTGTTGCGTGGAATGGAAGAACCAACCACATTACAAATTCCGAAAATGAATGCTCCATGCGATTTTGCCAGTTCAATAGCTGCAAGTGTATCGGCTGTTTCGCCGGACTGAGAAATGGCAATGACCAAATCATCGCAATTAATAACCGGTTTGCGATATCGGAATTCTGATGAATATTCCACTTCCACCGGGATACGTGCAAATTCTTCAATAGCGTATTTTCCAATTAATCCGGCATGCCAGGAAGTTCCGCAAGCTGTGATAATAATTCGTTTTGCATTCAGAAATTTCTCTTTATTATCAATAAAACCGGCTAAAGTGATATTATTTTCCTCTACATTAACGCGACCACGCATGCTGTCACTCAACGTCTTAGGCTGTTCGAAAATTTCTTTAATCATAAAGTGCGGATAACCGCCTTTCTCTAACTGACTCAAAGTCATTTCGAGTTTTTTGATTTCAGGAGTTTTTTCAACATTACCAATTGTTTTAATCTTAAGTTGTTTTCCACGTTGCAGCGTAACAACTTCTTCTTCGCCAATATATACAACCTGATCGGTGAATTCAACGATTGGGGTTGCATCAGAAGCTAAAAAGAATTCATCTTCGCCAATTCCAACAACCAATGGGCTTCCTTTGCGGGCTGCAACGATAACATCAGGATGCCCTTTTTCAATAATCGCAATTGCGTAAGCACCAACAACCTGATTAAGTGCAAGTTGTACTGCAGTTGTAAGATCAACTTTATTTGATTTTTTGATATATTCAATCAGCTGAACTAAAACTTCAGTATCAGTCTGACTGCTAAATGTGAAGCCCTGTTCTTTAAGCCCTTCTTTTAGTATGGAATAATTTTCAATAATTCCATTGTGAATCATAGCTAATTCTTCGGACTGAGAATAATGTGGATGTGCATTCACCTGATTGGGTTCTCCGTGTGTTGCCCAACGTGTATGAGCTATACCAATTGTACCTTCAATATCCTTTTGTTCTGCAAAATGCACCAAATCAGAAACTTTTCCTTTTGCTTTATAAACATTCAGCTTTTCACCGTGTATTAAAGCAATTCCGGCGCTGTCATAGCCTCGGTATTCAAGACGTCTGAGTCCTTTGATTAAAATAGGATAAGCCTGTTTATTTCCAATGTAACCTACTATTCCGCACATATACTTTTATTTTAGTTTCTTTATTAATTATTGAAAATCAGATTTTTGTCGCTAATATAAATATAAAATTTAATCTATTTATTATCATTTCTTTCCGTACCGAAGCCGCTCCATCGCTAAAATTGTATCTTCGCGGCTGCTAAAACCTGTAAATCTCATATATCCTTCACCCGAAGAGCCAAAAACCACACCTGGAGTACTTACAATATTATTTTCGTACAGAAGCTGTTGAAAAAACTTCCATGAACTTTGATTATCAGGCGTTTTAAACCAAACATAAGGCGAACTGATACCACCATAAACTTCAAATCCTAATGAAATTAGTTCTTTTCTTATCAAATTAGCATTGGTCAGATAATAATTTACAAGTTCTGCTACTTCCGCTTTCCCCTTGCGGGAATAAGTTGCATCAGCTGCTTTCTGTATTATATAAGGAACACCGTTTGTGTAATTTGTTTTTCGGCGACTCCATAATTTAACCAATGGAACCTGTTCACCCATGCGGGTATAAACCATTAATTCCTGCGGAAAAACCGTGTACCCACAACGTAAACCGGTAAAACCGGCAGATTTTGAATACGTCCGTATTTCAATTGCAACTTTCTTTGCTCCTTTTATTTCGTAAATACTTCGTGGAATATCCGATTCATTTATATAAGTATAATAAGCACCATCGTAAACTATAATACTTTGATGTTCAATTGCATAATCAACCCACTTTTTCAATTCAAATTTATTTATTACAGTTCCGGTCGGATTATTCGGATTACATAAATAAATGATATCAACTTTTTCATTGGGTATTTCCGGCAAAAAATCAGTTTCGGATGTACAACGCAAATATACTATATTACTCCACTTTTGATCCTCTTCATTTATAACACCTGCTCTACCACTCATTATAGTCGCATTTTCGTAAACCGGATAAACCGGATCGACAATAGCAATAATATTATCGCGTCCTAAAACATGACCTATATTTCCGATATCGGATTTGGCTCCATCGCTTATAAATATGCTTTCCTTTTCTAAAAATACACCTACTGTGCGGTATTCTTTCAAAACCTTATCAATCAAGAAATCATAGCCCTGTGCAGGTCCGTATCCCTTAAATGTTTCGACAACTGATTGTTCATTAACTGCCTCATGCAAAGCATTCTGAACTTCGTTTGGTAAAGGTTGTGTAACATCTCCTACTCCCAGACGAATAATTTTTGAAGTTGGGTGCAGAATTTTAAAGGCGTTAACGCGTTTCTCTATTTCATCAAAATAGGAAATTTCGGGAGTTTTGAGATAATTCTCGTTCGCTAAAGCCATTAGAAGAAAAGATTTGTTTAAAAGGAAAATTTTCTAATGAAAGTGCAAAATTGCACTTTTTTTTTGATTTACAAAAACCTTTTGCTCAAAAAGATTGGATTCAGATATCTTATTTAAACAAAATTCTTACTAATTAAATCCCTTTCGATTCCTTTATATTTTAATTACTAAAAATAAGAAAGAAGTCTTTTGTTTATATTTGATACGTTTAATCAACCATTTTTACAATTGTCCTTCCTTTAAGTTTACCCTGAAGCATTAAATCAATTGCGTTTGTAACTTTATCAAGTGTGATTTCATGATATAATTCCAGCAGATTATCCGGTTTCCATTCATCTCCAAGTTTTTTCCACAACTCATTCCGAAAACTCATTGGATAATTTTGAGCAGAGATGCCAATTAACGTAATTCCACGCAAAATAAACGGGAAAACAGTCATATTCAATAGAACAGATGAAACACTGCCACAAGTAGTTACAGCTCCTAATGGTTGTAGTGTTTTCAATATATTTTCAAGTATTGGACCTCCAACCGTATCAATAGCTCCGGCGTATTGTGCAGAAAGCATTGGTCTTTTATCAACAATTTCAAATTCTGATCGGGGAATTATTTCTGAAGCGCCTAAACTTTCTAAAAAACTGCCTTCTGTTTCTTTCCCTGAAATGGCAACAACCTGATATCCCAATTTACTCAGTAATGAAACAGCTACAGAACCGACTCCACCGGTAGCTCCCGAAACCAATATTTGACCATCAGTCGGTTTTACTATTTCAGACAATCGGCTAACTGAAATGCCTGACGTAAAGCCGGCTGTACCAATTATCATTGCTTCTTTCAGCGTTAAGCCAACAGGTAATTTTACAACCCAGGTTGCCGGCACCCGAATAAACTGACCAAAACCTCCGGCCGTATTCATTCCCAAATCATATCCGGTGACAATTACTTTATCACCTTTTTTAAACTCAGGATTAGTTGAATATTCAACAACACCGGCAGCATCAATTCCCGGAGTATGAGGATAGCTTTTGGTAATACCTTTATTTCCGATTGCTGATAGCGCATCTTTATAGTTCAATGAAGAATAATTAACCCTGATCAGAACATCGCCTGCAGGAAGTGAATTTGTGGAACAATTTTGAATATTTTGCACAAAACTTCCATCAACTTCACTAACAATAAGTGCTTTATATTGAATTTCTTCCATTTTATTAATCTAAAAGATAAACAAAAACGTTGAAGTAAACACTTTTACTTCAACGCTGTATATTTAATCAAGTCAAATAATGCATTCCGACTTTTTCTGACATTTATTACTTTTTTCGAATTTATTCTGCAACAGGTCTGCTATCCGTGTTACGCATAGAACATGTTCCGTTGAAAATGGCGTTTGGTTCAACCATCAATATTTTGGTTTTTACATCACCGGTAATAAATGCTGTCGAACGTAAAGATAAAGTTTCAGATACAACAATATCACCATCTACCGTTCCCACAACCTCCGCACTTACGCAGGAGATGGAACCTTTCAATAGCCCTTTTTGTCCAATTACTACTTTTCCTTTGCAAATAATATCACCTTCAACTTCTCCATCGATTCTAAAATCGCTGTCAGCCAATATTTTACCTACAATTTTACTTCCATTGGTAAGTGCATTATACATTGCACCGGTGTTCGTAACAACTTCTTTTGCCATAACTTTTCGTTAACTTTATTTTGAAAGCTCAAAATTACAGTTTTCTTTCTGAATAAAAAAATAATTCCTTAAAAATCGTATCATCAATTTATTATTATTTTGTTTTTTTCATTGATTTAACAGCATAAATTAAAGTAATTTGATGTTGTTTTATTGTAAAAATCCACTACTTTTGTTTTGATTTTTTCAAACCCCTTAACATGCAGATTAAACATCTACGAAACAGTGCTATTGATTATTCTTTATGGGATGCATGTATTTTGCAGTCCAGTAACCATTTGGCATATGCATATTCGTGGTATTTAGATATTGTTTCTCCGGGTTGGGAAGCACTTGTTTCGGAAGATTATGACTTTGTAATGCCGCTGCCAACGAAAAGTAAATACAAAATTCCGTATTTAGTGCAGCCAATACTGACTCAGCAACTAGGCATTTTTTCAAAACAAGAAATTAACGAAGAAATTGTAAACGAGTTTATTAAAGAAATTCCATATTATAGTTACGAGTTAAATCTCAACGAGCGTAACTATTTTCCGAAAGCTTTGATTTATCCTAATTTTTTGCTTCATCTCAATAAACCATATCAGGAATTAGCCTCGGTATATTCAAAAAACAATCAACGAAACATTGAAAAGGCCTCAAAATTGAACCTCAGAGTGGAGTTTGATATTGATTCTTCAGAATTTTTAAATTTCTATTTTGAGGTCGAGAAACAATTCATATCTGTCAAAAAAACAATTCTTGAAAAGCTAATCGACAAAGGTATTTCTGAAAAATTAATCAAAATTTTTGGTGTTTATTCATCTACTAATGAATTGATTGCAGCTGTATGTTTGTTAATTTCATCGAATCGAATTACTTACCTTATTCCGGTTTCGAATGCTAAAGGAAAGACTTCTTCTGCCATGTTTTTATTAATTGATCAGTTCATTCGGAAAAATTCAGGAAACGATCTGATTTTTGATTTTGAAGGTTCAAGAATTGAAGGAATTGCACGATTCTACAGAGGCTTTGGTGCCAGAAATCATCCATATTATATACTAAAACGGTTTCGGCCTTCGTTTTTAATAAATAAATTACCAAAATAAATGGCTGAAAAAATTGTATTCTTAAATACCGGACATAAATCATTGGATGATCGTGTATTTTATCATCAGGCTAAAAGCTTGCTGAAACAAGGATTCAATATTGAAATTATCTCCACAAAAGAAGATTTTATAAGTAATATTGATTCGATTACAATAAATTCCTACGACGATTTAAAATTCAGCCAAAAACAAAAAATCAGTAAAATCATTAAGTATCTTATTCATTCCAACCCGAAAATTATAATTGCAGATACACCTTTAGCTGTCATAGCATCAGCCATTTATAAAAGAAAAAACAAAACCAGAATAATATATGATATCACCGAGTGGTATCCTTCTAAAAAAAATTTAATTGATAATAAGGGAGTTAGTAAAATATTCAAGGCTATTACGCTGACAATATTGAATTTATTTTCAGGATTACAATCCGATTACTTTATTTTTGGAGAACATTTTAAATCAATTCCTTTTCGAATATTATTTTTTTGGAAATCATACATTTACCTTCCTTATTATCCGGATTTGAATTACATAAATTATTTTCCGGTTAGTAGAATTGAAAATGTTGTCAATCTTACTTTTAGTGGAATCATAAATAAGGAGAAAGGTATTGAATCGGTTATAAATGCAATCTCACTTTCCGCGCTGAAATGTTCAGATAAGCAATTTAATTTGAGAATAATAGGCTATTTTCCAACAAGTGAAGATCGATTATTTTTTGAAGAAATAACCAAGAATCTTCAAGGAAATTTCAGCATTACTCTCGAAAACTTTCTTACTTTCCCCCAATTTTGCAAAACAATTGGAAATACACATATATTTCTTGATTTGAGAAAAAAAGATTTTGAGAACTCTTTCTGTCTTCCAATAAAGTTATTTTATTACCTGGCATGTGGGAGACCGGTCATTTACTCGAATCTGAGTTCCATCCCAAAAGCTATTCCCGATATCAATTTTGGACTATTAACTGAACCCGATGATTCCGAAAGAATTTCGAACCGGATTATTGATTATATAAATGACAACGATTTATATAATACTCATTGTAGCAATGCGTTGAAAATTTCAAAAGAAAAATTCAACTGGCAATTAATTGAAAATAAGTTTGTTAATTTTATTAAGTCTGTTTGAAATTATCACAATCATATCGTTTTTATTCAAATTATTTTATGTCAAACCACTCTATAACACAATCGATGATTGTACAACCCAATCAATCCGCTGAATTTCTTGGTTCCGGATTATTGCCTGTTCTTGCAACTCCGGCATTAATTGCATTTATGGAAACCACAGCTATGCAACTCATTGAATTTCCAGAAGGTAGTTCAAGCGTTGGGACTTACATTTCTATGAAACATTTAAAAGCAACTCCGATACACACTAAAATTGAATGCACTGCAATAATAACGAATATTGAAGGTCGAAAATATACTTTTACAATACAAGCTATTGATTCTGTTGGAGATATTATCGGAGAGGCTACTCACGAGCGTGTGGTAGTGAATGTCGAAAGATTCATGCAGAAATTGTAATACTAAACTTTTGAAACAGAAAAAGAGATTTTGACAAATGTCAAAATCTCTTTTTGGTTGAGCGAAAGACGGGACTCAAACCCGCGACCCTCAGCTTGGAAGGCTAATGCTCTATCAACTGAGCTACTTTCGCAAAGAAATTGAAAATTGTTGTGGGCAGTGAAGGATTCGAACCTCCGAAGTCGAAAGACAGCTGAGTTACAGTCAGCCCCAGTTGGCCACTTTGGTAACTACCCATTATTTTCAAAAGCGGTACAAAGATAATTTTAAAATTTCATTTTACCAAACAATATTTGCCATTTTTACAGCTGTTGTAGCTGCTTCAATGCCTTTATTACCATGTTTCCCTCCTGCACGATCCAATGCTTGTTGTAATGTATTGGTGGTGAGAACACCAAAAATAACAGGAATTGCACCTTCACGAAAATTTAATTCAGTAATTCCTGAAGTAACACCCTGACAAACATAATCGAAATGCGGAGTATCTCCCTGAATGACGCATCCAAGAACAATTATTGCATTATATTTTGCCGAATTTCTTAATTGTTTTGCAGCGTAAGTTAATTCAAAAGTTCCGGGAACATGAACAACTTTGATATTTTCTGGTTTCACCCCTACCAATTCCAACGTATCAATAGCTCCGTGAAGCATGGTATGTGTAATCTGCGGATTCCAATCAGCTACCGCAATTGCATAGTGTTGTTTTGATACAAATTCTTTGTCAGGCATTAATTCGGCATTATATTCCGAAAGGTTTTGATATTGAGTTGCCATATTTTATTTTTTAAGTAAAAAAGCCACTTCGTTTAA
>Ga0302215_10000643_pt1 | contig 25439 bp, 15 predicted proteins | sample II_Fen_N3_1_FD_194580 | JGI IMG/M metagenome (GOLD analysis project Ga0302215, IMG submission 194580) | Peat permafrost microbial communities from Stordalen Mire near Abisko, Sweden - II_Fen_N3_1 | ecosystem: Environmental > Terrestrial > Soil > Wetlands > Permafrost | place: Sweden: Abisko... | reverse complement strand
ATATGCTAGAAGTAAAACCTTTACTGACACAGGCAGAAGAAAGCATGGAAGCAACCGTTTTGTTCCTGGATGAAGCGTTGGCTCATATCCGTGCTGGTAAAGCTAATCCACGAATTCTGGATGGCGTAAAAGTTGAATATTACGGTTCTAATGTGCCTATTTCAAATGTGGCTAATATCACTACGCCAGATGCGAAAACAATTACCATTCAACCTTACGAAAAGGCATTGATTGCCATTATAGAAAAAGCAATTTTGAATTCGGATGTGGGTATAACACCGATGAACAATGGTGAAACTATTCGTTTGGGAATTCCCCCATTGACTGAAGATCGTCGTCGCCAGTTGGCAAAACAATCGAAGGCAGAGTGTGAAGATGCCAAAATTAGTGTTCGTAATGCTCGCCGCGATGCCATTGAGCATTTTAAAAAGATGCAGAAAGAAGGTCTTCCGGAAGATGTAGAGAAAGATGCTGAAGTCAGCGTTCAGAAGATACACGACAAGTATATCAAGAAAATTGATGACTTGTACGCTGCTAAAGAAAAAGAAATTATGACTGTGTAATTCCAATGTACAGTTGAGAAATTGATAATGAAAGACTGACAGTCATCTCATCATTGTATGAGGTGACTGTTGTTTTTATCAAGCAGATTTTATGTCAGGAAGGTACTTTCTAATCGCTATACAGTTATTGCTGGTTGCCATCGGATACGCTCAGGAAGTATCGGATAGTATTGTCTCGCGTAAAAGTTTGTTTGTTGTTCCATACGCTTCCTATCAGCCCGAAACCAGTTTAGCTACAGGAATTACGCTTGGTTATTATTTTAAAAGTAAGGATATTAGTAAAATTAGTTCTATTTCGGGTAGTGCTGTTTATACTTTTCGTAATCAGTTTATTTTCAATATTACTCCCAAGATGTTTTTTAATTCGTCGAAATGGTATTTGTATTCTAATCTGAATATTAAAAATTATCCCGACAATTATTTCGGTGTAAGTAATAAGACAACTGATACAAAACAGAAGTTCACATCTCAAAATGTGTCACTGATGCTGCAACCTCAATACCTTGTCTCAAAGCACTTGTTTTTGGGTCCACTGTTTTCGGCACGTTTTGAGCGATTACTTACCGATTCCATGTCCGAAATCGCTAAAGTTGCCATTTTTCAGCAGTTTGGAAGTGCTGGTTGGAATCCATATTCGCAATTAAGTGTAGGTGTGGTGGTTGCTTATGATAGCAGAGATAATCAATTTTATCCGCAAAATGGTATCTTTGCAAAATCATTGTTCTCCGTTTCGCAAGCAGGGTGGGGTAGCGACTATTCATTGCAGGAGTTTACGCTCGATTTGAGGCAGTATATTTCACTTTTTGATTCACAGGTATTTGCTTGGCAGCTATATTGTGATGGCATTTTTGGATCAAATGGCATTCCGTTTGAGTTATTACCTACAGTTGGAGGACGTGATTTACTTCGTGGATTCCGACAGGGAAAGTATAAAGAAAACGTTTTGTTTGTAGCACAAACGGAATATCGTTTGCCTGTTTACAAACGCTTGAAAGCCGCTGTCTTCTGTTCGGCAGGCGATGTGACCAATAGCACTGATTACCGCATAGATAAGCTGAAGGTGGCTTACGGTGTAGGTTTGCGCTATCGGTTGAACGATGCCCGGGTACATTTACGATTAGATATTGCCCGGAATAACTATGGCGACAAATTACAAGCTTATATAACTGCTTCAGAGGCATTTTGATAACAGTCAACAGTTATCAGTTAACAGCTCAACAGGCTTTTGACTTTTGACAGCTGACATTAGACTGAAAAAATGAAAGGACTAATAGTAAAAAATACTGGTAGTTGGTATCAGGTAAAGACTGATAGTGGCGAATTGATTGAATGCAAAATTAAAGGCAATTTTCGCATGAAGGAGATTCGCAGCACTAATCCGATTGCAGTTGGTGATATGGTGGAGTTTGAGAAAAATGTGGATGGGACTGCCATGATTCATGCTATTACTGACCGACGGAATTATATTGTTCGTCGGTCATCCAATTTGTCGAAGCAGTTTCAGATTTTGGCCGCTAATCTGGATTTGGTAGCATTGGTTGTGACGGTTAATTATCCCGAAACATCTTTGGTTTTTATCGATCGCTTTTTAGCTGCTGCCGAGGCATATCGGGTTCCTGCTTGTATTGTTTTTAACAAAATAGATCGTTATTCCGCCGAGGAAACCGAATATCTGGAAGGTTTGGAACATCTTTATACTTCACTTGATTATCCTGTTTTTAAAATTTCGGCTAAAGAGTCGATTAATATAGATAAATTACTGACTTTCCTTACTGGAAAGACAACGCTGTTTTCCGGAAATTCAGGTGTTGGCAAATCAACATTGATAAATGCCATTGCGCCTCATTCGTTGGCCAAAACGGGTGAAATTTCGTCGTATCATAATAAAGGAATGCATACCACCACCTTTTCTGAAATGTTTGAATTACTTTCGGGTGGTCATATAATTGACACTCCGGGAATCAAGGGTTTTGGTACTATTGATATGGAAGAGGCAGAAATTGGTCATTACTTTAAAGAAATTTTCAAGATGTCGGCTAATTGTAAATTTGCGAATTGTACGCATGTTCATGAGCCGGGTTGTGCGGTTCAACTGGCTGTGAAGGAGCATTATATAAGTACGTCACGCTATCAGAGTTATCTGAGTGTGCTAAAAGATTGTGACGAAGGAAAATACAGATAGTTCTTTTCAATGCTTTGTTAAAAAGAATCCCCGTTAACCATAGTTAGCGAGGATTCTTTTTATCCGAGATATTTATCTGATGCTGATTATTTCACTGGCTTAATTACATAGCCATAACTGTATTCTTTTGCTTTCAGGCGATATTGCTCGTGAGGCAGTGCGCCCCAGCTATTATCGCCACCTACCCCACGTTGAGCCAAATCAACTGATAATACAACCTCATCTCTGTTCGGAGTAATATCATTTGTGTGGCGATACTTTTTAGAGATTCCTGGGTCAAAATCTTCGGGCCAGTTTTGTAGTACGCTAGCACAAATTGGCTGTAGCCCTTCAATGCGTATTCCTTTACCTTCGTTGTCGGTTAATGTCAACCAGCGCAAGTCAGTTTTGTAACCATTTTCCTGTGGACGTGTGTAAGGCACGTATTGATCTGATACTTTGCTATTGTAAATACCAATAACTGAAGCATTGTTACGATCTGAGTAGTTTTCCCACGGACCACGGCCATAGTAGCTGAAGTTCTCCAACGATTTTGCGAAACTCATAATCATCCCAAAACGTGGCATTTCAGGCAATTCGTTGGCACCTGATTTGAACGAAACGTTTACAGCCAATGCGCCATCGGCAGACATTGTATAAACTATTTGGTAATCGGAAGCTACATCTTTCAGGTAGAGATTTGCAGTGACAATTGCGTTTCCGTTCTCTTCTTTTACTGCAATACTTTTTATTGACGTATTTTCACCGGCTATACGCCAAATATTGCATTTACGTTCCATTCCGTTTCCAAAGTCATTGTCGGTTGGTGCACGCCAGAAGTTTGGGGTTGGCTTATTGACAAAGTACCAGCGACCATCCACTTTATATTCGCCAAGTAAACCAGACTTTTTATTGATGTTCACATACACTCCGGCAGCTTCTAGATTAATTTGGTCTTTGTCTTCAGTCACTTTTATTCCCCCTTTTGATGTAGCAGGTTTAACAAAGTATTTTCCTTCGCCAAGTTTGAACTGTTCACGAGCAACTTCGTGACCTTGTGGAATGACTTCAGTGCCTGTTTTTGTATAGGCAAATACATTTAGCAGATACTCAACTCCATCAGCCGCTGTAAGTTCCGGCATTGCTAACTGAACTTGTTTTTCCGATTCAGGAGCTATGTTTACGTCAAAAGTTCCAGTCTTAATCACTTCACCATTTTTCAGAACTTCGTATTTGAATGAGTAATTCTGAAGGTTGGTATAATGAAAATCATTTTCGATAGTAATCAATCCTTTTTCCGGTTGAGAAGCTTTGAAATAGATGTCCTGATAGTATTTCTTTACTTCCATTAATCCCGGATGTGGAATACGATCGGGGAATACGAGACCGTTATGATTAAAGTTTTCATCGTTTGTATAGTTTTGGCTACCCATATCGCCTCCATACGCCCAATATTTGCGTCCGGCCTCATCGGTCACTTCAAAGCCCTGATCCACCCAATCCCAAATGAAACCGCCCTGCATATTTTTGCTGCTGCGGATAATGTCCCAATATTCCTTGAAATTACCCGAACTGTTTCCCATGGCATGAGCATATTCGCACATAATAAAAGGGCGAGTCACTTTTGCGCGGGCTGCATATTCTTTCATGCGATTAATGCTGGGATACATTGGACAAACAATATCTGTGTTTTCTTTTTCGCCAGCCTGTTCGAATTGCACTAAACGGGTTTTGTCACGTTCTTTGATCCATTTGTAGGTTTTCATAAACACATCACCATTGCTGCATTCGTTTCCAAGTGACCAGAGTATAACAGCCGGAGAGTTTTTATCGCGCTCCACCAGGCTAATGGTTCTATCCATGTGTGCAGCATCCCATTCGGTATGGAAAGCCATGTTTTCATGTCCATAGCCCATTCCGTGGCTTTCTATATTGGCTTCGTCCACCAAATAGATACCGAATTTTTCGCAGAGTTTTACCCAAAGTGTATTTTCTGGGTAATGGCTGCAACGAACGGCATTAATGTTGTGTTGCTTCATCATTTTGATGTCCTGCATCATGGTGGCAACATCCTGATAATGTCCAGTGACAGGGTTGTGTTCGTGAATATTGACTCCGTGAACCAATATGCGTTTTCCATTTACCAATAATTGACCATTTTTCAATTCTACTTTGCGGAAACCAGTTTTAGTGGCTACCGATTCAATAAATTTACCATTTTCGTCCTTGAGTGTAAGCACCAATGTATAAAGATAAGGGGACTCGCTACTCCACAGGTTTGGAGAGGAAACATTTTTGCTAAAGCTTTTTTCGTTTTTGCCCTGTGCCTGTGTTGCAATGTTGAGCGTTTGACTGAATACTTCTTTGCCATTTGCATCGAGTAAAGAGGCTTCAACAATGCCTGTTTTCTGGGAGTTGTAATAGTTGTTTAGCTTAATGTCAACAGCCAGTGCGCCATTTTTATAATTACTATCTAAATCCGGACGGGCAAAGAAGTCAACTATACGCAAATTCTGAGTGCTGTATAAGTAAACATTACGGTCGATACCCGAAATGCGCCAGAAATCCTGATCTTCGAGATAAGAACCATCGCTCCAACGGTAAACTTCCACTGCAACAAGGTTTTTGCCGGATTTTACATACTTGGTAATATCAAACTCGGCCGGACTCTTGGTGTTTTCGGTATAACCTACTTTTTGTCCGTTTACCCATACGTACATGGCCGAGGTTCCTGCCTCAAAATGTATATAAACACGTCGGTTATTCCAGCCGGCAGGTAATTCAAAGTCACGACGATAGGAGCCAACCGGATTGTCGGAATGATTAATGTAAGGTGGATTTTTTTCGAATGGGTAAGTGGCATTGGTGTAAATTGGAATTCCGTAACCTTTCAGTTCCCAGTTGGATGGAACCTGAATTTCTTTCCAGTTTACAACATTGAAATCCGTTTTGTAGAAGTCTTTCGGGCGTTGGTCGGGGGTTGGTGACCATTGAAATTTCCAAAGGCCGTTTAGCGAACTGTACCAAGGTGAACTTTCGTACAAATCCGCAATGGCCGATTGTTTGTCGGCGAAAGGAAGAAAAGTAGCACGAGCCGGTTCCCGATTGATTTGAAACACAGCTGGATTTTCCCATTCGTTAACGGCTTGTTTTTCCTGCGCAAAAGTAGGAGTGAGCAATGATAGAAACAGACCGCTTAATATCCATTTTATTTTCATAAATGTAGTAATGTGTTTTATAAGTTTGATTATTTTATTTCGGTGAGTAATTGTCCATTCAACGTGTCTGGAGTTACTTTTTCAATCCAGTTTAGTTCCAATGTTGTTCCATTTTTAAAAGACAAAGGTAAGAAAATATAGGTGGAGTTATGATACTGATTTCCATCCCAACGGTCGCCAACATAAAGGTAACTCGTTGTTTTTTCTCCTTCTATCGGTAAGATAAATGTTGACTGTGAGTTATAGGTAGTTGAATTTCCCAAATCAATGAGCTCAGACCACGAGCCTGTAATGGATTTAGCATAAGCATATTTAGCCTGATTAGGCGCCCAACCGGTACAGCCAGAAGTAATCATAAAGTAATATTTACCACGTTTAACTAATGCTGGTGCTTCACGATGCCCTCCAGGCCAAAGCGTTGCTACTTGTTCTTTAGCATTTAAATAGTCATCGGTGAGACGATACATAATCATATCGTAATTCTCACGAGCCGATGAAAAGAAGTACGCAGTTCCGTCATCATCTTTATAAAGAGTGCAGTCGCGAGACATATTGTTGAATGGACTGAAACTTTTCAGGAACTTAAATGGTTTCTCAATATCTTCAGAAACAGCTACTGCTGCTCGTGCATAACTATAGTCACTACCATATTCATAGTGCATCCACATTACAAATTGTTTCGTTTTTTCGTTGTAAATAACCTTTGGACGCTCTATGTTGGCCTTGTCGAGTTCAGGATGAGACTGGCGTGTAAGTAAATCGCCGCGAAACTCCCAATTCATTAAATCAGTTGATCGATAGCAGGAAACAAAAACACCATTTTTGCGGTTTTCGCCTATCCAATAGTAATAATCTCCTATTTTCAAAAATCCACCACCATGGGCATTAATGGTATTGCCTTGAATGTCAGTGAATATAGTTCCGTTAGTAATATTCGTTTTGTTGGCATTCGGCTGTGAATTTGCAATTCTGCTTACAAAAACAAGTCCTATAATTACGGCGAATTTAATAAATAGTCGGATTTTCTGATTTCTCATATTGAATTAAGCAATAAGTGTGAATTCATTTTTATACAATACAAAAATAAATATCTAATACTGTTTTTGGGGACAGGATTCATTCAATAACGTGCGAAAAACGACCAAAAAGAAACGGCGAAACCTCTGTACAGAAGTTCCGCCGGATTATTTTGAAAATGGAATTAATTTATTTCAAGCTTACAGCCTCAATCCCTTTATGAGTAGGTGTTACTTGTTTGATGCTTCCATCGGCATTGAATTCCATTTTGTCGATGCACACTTCTCTGTTGTAACCTGCTGCATCGCCCATTTTGAAGCCGTTTGGATAGTTGAAACGGTGATAAACAATGTACCATTCGTCTTTTCCGGGAATTTGCAACACCGAATTATGACCTGTTCCCAGAATTCCGGCTTCTTTATCTTTGGCAATGACCAAATTATTGGCAGGAATGGTAAATTCGCCAAGTGGAGAGGTTGATGTGGCATAGCGTACGCGGTAATTTTCGCTGCGCGTATCATCTTCCGACCACATAAAGTAATAAATGCCATTGCGGTAAAACACGTATGAACCTTCGCGGAAGGTGTGGTCTGGTTTCAGGATAGTCAATGTTTCTTTTTTGATGGAAGTCATGTCATCGTTCAGTTCAGCACCTGCCATGTAGCCATTCCCCCAGTAAAGATAGCTCTTTCCGGTTTTCGGATCGGTGAATACATCCTGATCAATTTCTTGTCCGCCATTTGCTCCTTCCGGGTGTTTGTCGATTAGTGGTTTGCCAAGGTCGACAAATGGTCCGGTGGGGTTGTCAGACACAGCTACACCAATTTTCTGCGCAGCACTGAAATAATAGAAATATTTATATTGACCGTTGATTTTCTTTTCAATAATGCAAGGTGCCCAAGCGTTACGGTCGGCCCATTTTACATCTTTTCCAAGTTGAATAATAGTGCCCTGGTCTGTCCAATCCACTAAATTGTCGGAAGAAAAGCATTTGAAATAATTTCCCGACCAATTATAGTAGCCGTCGCTGGTAGGATAGATGTAGAATTTGCCTGTTTTCTCTGAATACAAAATTTCAGGATCAGCATAAAAACCACTCAAAACAGGATTGTGATTTTTGACTGCTTCAGCCGTGAATATCTGGGTTTTGTTGCCAATTTTTACGGCGTATTTTACAGCGCCTTTGCTGAAATTAACTCCTTCTGGCGACTCGATGGAAATTCCGATACCTGTGCTGAATTCGGGTTTGAAAGTGCTTAAGTCGACTGAGGGTTCTACAGGGAATGTTATTTTTTTTGCAACAGTATCAATCACAATATTGATTTTTTTCAATCCTTTAGCCGTAGCCGATTCAAGCACATCTGTTGATGTCATCCATTTCGAGCGCAACCTGATGGCTTCTTCGGCTGTAATTGGCAGAACTGTTCCATGGCGTGGGTGGAAATCCATAGACACATCCTGATCAATTGCTTTGAAGTTTTCCAAATCGGAGCTGCGGGTAAACTGGTATCGACCGCTGGTGTACATGTCGTACATCAAAATCCAGTCGTTTGAGTTGTTGAGTTTAAATACCCCAGCACCTTCCACCGGACTGGTGGTTTGTTGCAGGTATTTGTCAATCAATGTCCATTCGCCGGTCAGTTTGTCGGCTGTTGCTTTCTTGATGCCATCACCGTGACCTTCAGTTTTGAAAAACAAGTGGTATTTCCCGTTGTTGAACACAATGTCACCATCGATGCAAGCTTTTTTGTCGGGGCTGAAAAATAATTGTTTTGGAGTAGTTTCAAGTGCCGTAAAGTCTTTGTTTACATAACTATAATAGATTTTGTCGTAATCGCCGGGAGTGCTTTTGAGCATGGAAAAGTAAACCATATATTTCTTAGCAGCTGGGTCGTAAATGGTTTGAGGAGCCCATACACGGAGTATATCGCCAAATTCTTTTGGGAATGCCGTAGGAATATTGATGGCTTTTGAAGTCCAGTGAATGAGGTCGGTCGATTTTAGCAATACCATGCCGCGGTTGGAGTTCCAGCCTAGATCTGAAACCATGTCGGTAACCACCATATAGAATGTTTTGCCATCGACACCACGAAGAATATGTGGGTCGCGCACACCTCCTGTCAAACTTATTGCAGGTGAACTTATGATCGGATTGTCGTGGTTCAATGCTTTGAAATTGTAGCCATTGTCGCTCACTGCAAAGCGGATTTGCTCTTCGTCTTTGCGATTTCCGGTAAAATAAACAAAGAGGTAAGCACTGGTTTTGTCTTTTTTCTGACATACAGTTTTTTTCTCGTTTTTTTGCTCCTTCTTGTTTTGTGCAACAGCCGTGCTAAAAAAAGCTGTCAGCAGCATTAAACCTAATAAATTTCTTTTGAATGACATTTTATAGTTGATTTTAAAATTAGTAAATAAGTTGCTTGAAACTAAGGCTTTAAAATTTGAAATGTTTTAAAATGGATTTCTCCTTTTTAAAACATTTCACAAAAGTAATTATAAATAAGCAATTACAAAGGCATCATTGAAATTTGAATGCTTTTTTTTCCAGAAAGAAACGATAATCTTTTACCATCCCTTTTGTTTTTTTATCGGCACGGGGAAGTATGCGGAAACCTTTCACTTTTACATCCTTACCCATATCAATTACCACCTGATGTGGATGATTGGCTTTATCGCCTATTTTAGTTTGCCAAATGATAGATTCTTGAATGTCAAATAGTTTATCAGCTCCATTGGCAGCTTTTACGGTTTCTTCGCTGTCAACAAATACTACTTTCCAGTTAATAGACGAAACGGCTTTGCCATCTTCGCCAATAATTTCAAATTCGGCTATCGAAGTAGAATTGTCGTTCGCATCTTGTGCGTTCAGTGCTTCGAAGCAGAAGTAACGACCAGTAATCATCTCATCAAGGTTTACGGCTTTCCAACCAGTTCCTGCTGGCAAAGTGCCGGAGTTTACTGCATTTAAACCATTCAAATTAAGGCTTTTTGTAGTTTTCTTTGGTTGAGAATCGTCTTTGCCAATTACATCTAAAATTGGATGATTAAGACCAACAATAGTTGTTGAAGCAGGTTTGTCCAGATCGAACACGATAATTTCGTTTGATCCTTTCTTCAGAAAGCAGCCAGGTACGCAAAGTGTTTGAGTTGGTCCAATTTTCCAGAAACGACCCAGATTATGTCCGTTCACCCAAACAAATCCTTTGCCCCATGAGCTCATATTCAGATAAGTGTAACCAGTTTCAGTTAGATTGAAAGTGGATTTGTACCAAGCCGGTCCGTTGACTTTCTTTGTAGAATATTTTTGTCCGGCTTGGAAATTGTAATCCACAGGGAAGTTATAAACCGACCAGTTTTTAAGTTCACTTTCCGTTTTTCCATCAGATAGAAGCACTTTGTCGGTTATTCCCTTACGGTCGATAATGGCTTCGCCGTAGTTTACGCGTCCCATTCCTTCCACCAAAATGTCCAGACGAGCTTCGGTTTTCATTACCGGTAATTCAATGGTGCTTTCACCTCTGCGACGGTCCAGTTTGCCTACGATTTTTCCATCGATAGAAACAATAGCCCAGTCGTGTACATCTTTAATAATCAGTTTTTGCTTGTGGTCGCAGGCAAGAATTTGCTTGCGGTATAATATTGAACCCCAACCCTGATTAAAGAATTCCATGGGTTGGATATTCACTGTTTGCTTGGCTGTAGGCAGATTATCATATAGATTGGCTGTTTGTTTAAAAGTAATGTCCGTAATAGTAATCGTTTTCTCCGGATTTGTCGGGATTTCTGGCAATGTTTCACCTTCTTGCAAATAGTTTTTCAGCAAATCGCGAATGGCATAAAACTTATCGGTAGGGTTTCCACCTTCATCAATTGGGGCGTTATAGTCGTACGACGAAGTTGTAGGTGCGTAAGCAGGAGCATTAGCGCCAGCCCATTGTCCAAATGATGTTCCGCCATGAGCCATATATAGACTAAAAGAAATTTTGCGATCCATCATGTCTTTCAGACTGCCAATAAAGCTGTTTACATCACGGGTTTCGTGCGCTCTGCCCCATTGGTCAAACCAACCTGTCCAGTACTCGCCACACATCAATGGTGATGTTGGATTCACTTCCTTGAATTTGCGGAATTGGTCGTCGATGTTTGACCCAGCACCGAAGTTTAGAGCATTCACAGCACCATCCAATTTGTATCGTTGGAAGTTTGAAGACCAGTCGCAGCGAAGTAGTTGCACCTTGTTAAAACCAACTTCACGCAAGTTGTCGCGCATAATTTCCATGTATTTTTGGTCGTCACCCCAAGTTCCGTATTCATTTTCCACCTGAACCATAATAATAGGTCCACCGTTTTGGATTTGAAGGGGAGCAAGTTGTTTGCCGACTTCTGTCAGGTAAATTTTAACCCGTTCCATGAAGAATTCGTCCGAACGACGTCGAACTTTGATGTCTTTCTTTTTGAGTAACCACCAAGGCAGTCCGCCCATGTCCCATTCGGCACAAACGTATGGCCCGGGACGAAGAATACAGTACATGCCGTTTTTTTTAATCAACCGAACGAACTCAGCCACGTCTTTTTCGCCGGAAAAATCAAACTTTCCTTGCTCCATTTCATGGTAGTTCCAAAATAAGTAGATGCACACAGTATTCATTCCCATGGCTTTAGCCATTTTTATACGGTGCTCCCAATAAACTTTTGGAATACGGCTGTAATGAATTTCACCGGCTCGAATGATAAATGGTTTTCCATTAAGTGTGAATTCCTTATTGCCAGCTGCAAATTCACCGGGAGTGATCTGTTGTGCATTTGTTAAGCCAACAGAAAGTAAAAATACCAATAATGCGGACAAAATGTGTTTGTTCATGATTCCAATAATTATAAAACCGACAGAATAATTATGCTTGATTTTCATCATTTTTTATACCTATGCTTTTTATTTCTAATCTTTTAGTCTTGTCAGTTCTGATGCTGCCAATAGAAATGCACCAACTCCAAAATTTGCAGTAGAATTAATATCTACTGTCTGTCCTGGAATAGCTTTTTCGCCTATTGGTTGAACATATCCCACTTTACCTGTTGGTTGCAAAGCTATTGTTGACAGGTATTTCCATCCATTAAGTGCTGCTGGTAGATATTTTTTTTCGTTCAAATATCCATTGTTAATTCCCCAAAGTAAGCCATAAGTGAAAAATGCTGTTCCGCTAGTTTCATATCCCGGTGCGTGTTCCGGATCCAAGAGGCTTCTGGTCCAGTAACCTTCTTTTTGTTGTGCTTTTATAAGGGTTTTAGCCATATCCTGATAATGTTTCACAAATAAATCACGATGTTTATAATCGGTTGGCATGTCTTTGAGCACTTTAGCCAGACCTGCAAAAATCCAACCATCACCACGCGCCCAAAAGTCTTTTTTACCATTTGTACTTTTATGTTTTGGGTACACATACTTTGCATCCCGATAAAAAAGCTTTGTTTCAGGGTCGTACATAATGCTTTCGGCATATTGAAAGTATTCAGTCAGTTTGTCGAGGTAAAGTGTATTTCCGGTAACCTTGTACAGTTTAGTCATTACGGGCATTACCATGTATAAACCATCGGCCCACCACCAGTAATCGTTCTTCGGAGTACTCATTTCGTATTCCATTACCTCACGGGCACGAGCTATTTTGTTGCTGTCAGGTGCCAGATTGTATAAATCGATATAGGTCTGAAAGCAAATCTGCCAGTCGCCAAATAGAACATGTAAAGGAGTTTCGCCGTAATCATATTTCCATTTTGAACAATCTTTTTCAGTTGCTCCCATCCATTCATTTTTTTTTGCCCATTTCTCGGAATACTGACGGAAGCCTTCATTTCCGGTAACAAAATAAGCTTCCATATTTCCGGTGTGGTATGCGGCATTGTCCCAAAAAGAATTTCCAGGATTATAATTCGTATCCTGCCAGTATTTATTCACTTTTTCTATGATATTTATAAGTTCTTGCCGAGTTGGCTTTGTTTGACCATGGAGGCTTGAACAAACAAATATCATTGTTAGGAGAATATATTTAAACTGATTCATTCTGATGATTTGATGATAAACTTGTGTTTTGTTGTCGGTTAATTCCTTTAATCTGCTTTATTTTGACAGGTTAAAGGTGGTATTTGTAGCAAAAGTTCAGTAATACAAAAATACATAGAGGGATTTTATTGAAAGTATATAATTCGTTCAATAAAGTGGATAAATGTATATGTGGATTTTTTGTATCCTAATTTTACGGTTAATCCTATCTATTTTTCTAAATGAACCTCATCGGCAGATGTTTTCATTAGGAATGTTTTCTTGTTGTATTAGACGCTTTTATGACGAATGTAATTTTTGTAGATTGAGTACTCATATGAGAATAATAAAAGATAGAGAAAATAAATCCTCATATTTGAATCAATTTTGTCCATTTATTCTCGGCTGTTACCTTATTTTTGTTCAATGAATAGAACTGGTGAATTTTCGTTGTTTTTTTGATGAAATTCTATATTCAGATTTGAAAATCTTTAAATTTTATTTTATGAAATTGCAATTAATTTGTACACTTAGCCTTCTTGTTTTGCTTGGTATGGGCCAAATTCAATCACAAAATCTTTCTTTAAACATAAAGAAATTGGATGGAGGTGAGAAGAGCATTCAGCTCAGTCAATTAAAAAAGATTACTTTTTCAGGTACTGATATGACCTTAAATTATCAGACTTCGGGCAAAGAGAGTATTGGATTGGCATTAATCCAAAAAATTACATTTAGCTCATTTACAGCACTTACTGATGTTGTTGGAGACGCTAATTCTATTCTCGTCTATCCAAATCCATCAACTGATTATATTCAACTCAAAAACTTACCTGCCACATTTATACCTATTGTTGTTTATAGCGTTAGTGGGACTAAAGTTCTGACTGTAACTGCTCCAAATAAAAAAATTGATGTTAGTAAACTGGCTACCGGAATTTACCTGTTTAAAATTAATAATCAAATCGTAAAATTCTCGAAACTATGAAAAAATACGTACTCATTCTTATAGGTGGTTTATTCATTATCACTGTTTTTGCCCAAAAAATGCTTAATGTGTTTAAGCCGGACTTGTCGGTGGTTAACATCGTGATTTCTTCTGTCGATAGCCTGAAATTTGGAAATAATAATACACAGCTCGACATACACAATACCGACCATTCTGTAACCAGTGTTGCGCTTGCAAATATCGATAGCATTACTTTTACTGACAGTATTTCTAAAAGTTTGCCCATAATTTCAACCTCTGCTGTGAGTTCTATTTCTTATACAACTGCAATGTCGGGTTATGTGATTAAATCGATAGGAGGGACTTCGATTACCGAAAAAGGCATTTGCTGGGGCACGACAGCTAATCCAACCGTACTCAATTCCAAAATTGTTTCGACTACTTTTACGTCAACTTCTGCTTTGTCGCTTACAGGTTTAACTGCCGGTTCAGCTATTTATATCCGTGCTTATGCAACAAATTCCACCGGAACTGCCTATGGTGAACAGCTTTCTTTTACTACATTAAGCTATAGTTTACCAGTTGTAGAAACTACTTCGGCTGTTTATAATTACAGTACGAATAAAGCGACTTGCCTTATTAATGTGAAGAACAATGGTGGATGTGCCCTGACCGAACGCGGTGTTTGTTGGTCTACCACCAAAAACCCAACGATTGCCAACAGTAAATATGCCAGTGGACTTTCTGTAGGTCAATTTTATGCTATGATGACAAATTTAAGTCTTAATTCGACTTACTATGTTCGCGGATATGCAACTAATTGTGCTGGAACTGGCTATGGTGCTCAGTTGACAGTAAAACCACTAATGGGGAGTGTTACTTATACACTCGGAATTGATTCAGCAGCTAACCCAGAACCATATAGATTGATTAAAATTGCGATGGATAGTGCTTGTCTTTATTACAACCGATATACAACATTTAGGGGAAATATTTATGTCTATTATGATGCAGGAATTCCAACTGCACAAGCATCTTATCACGGTTCTATTGGTTTTGGGTCGAACACACGTTATATGTGGGTAGGTACTGCTATGCACGAAATGTGTCACTTTGTGGGTTCGGGAACAACTTCTGTTTGGCAAGGGAAAATAGTTGGTGGTATTTGGACAGGATCTACTGCTTCTACTTTATTGAAAACACTTACAGGTGATGTTCTCAAAGGAGATACACAACACTTCTGGCCCTATGGTATAAATCAGAAGGAAGAAATAACCGGACTTGGAGGTCAAGCTGCTCAGGAAGCCGGATTAGCTACCTGTGCAAAATTGGTAAAAGCAATGTGTGTGGATGATTGTGGTTTACCTGCCAGTTGGTAATAATTCAATAAGTCTCCTATTGTTATAATGAACAATGGGGGATTTGTTTTTACAGAAGTTTTTTTTGCCCACACATAAGGCATAAAAGTCCTCTATTTAGATCTCTGATTAATAGGTTCTAATGAGTAAGTGTGGTAGTTTTGTGGGATAAATTATAACCATTTTTAAATACGAAGAAATCATGTTTTTAAAATCTTATCGCCTTTTTATTCTCGTTGTGTTATGCACAGTGTTTCAAACGCATGCACAAACAAAACTCATCCTCGATTTGAATAAAAAAGGAGTGGCAGTAAGCCCAACTCATTACGGAATATTTTTTGAAGATATTAATCACGCTGCCGATGGCGGACTTTATGCCGAATTGATTCGGAACCGCTCGTTCGAAGATGCTTCCACACTTGATTATTGGACTCCTTTCAGTCAATCAGGAGCAACTGCTATTGAGGCTGTTGAAACAACTGGTTTGCTAAATACTGAACAAACCCAAGCTTTGAAACTCACGGTCACAGGTGCTTCAACTTCAATTCGTGCCGGAATTTACAATTCAGGTTTTTGGGGAATAAATGTGGTAAATGGTCGCCAATATAAATTGACGTTTTATGCCAAATGCAACGCAGGTTTTACCGGAACAATTAAAGCTTCGCTCGAAAGTAGTGCAGCTGTAAAATATGCCGAGGCAACGGTTAGTGGACTTACTACCGGATGGCAAAAATATACTTGTACTCTTACAGCTTCTGGAAATGATGCGGCGGCTCGTTTTGTGCTTTCAACTACCTCGTCAGGAACTATTTGGTTCGATGTAGTTTCTCTTTTCCCACCAACTTTTAATAATCATGATAATGGTTTACGACCAGATTTAGCTCAACTGTTAGTCGATTTGAAACCTAAATTCGTTCGTTTTCCAGGCGGTTGTTTTATTGAGGGAGATTATTTAGCCAATCGTTTTCAGTGGAAAAAAACTATTGGTAAGATTGAAGAACGCCCTGGTCACTCTAACTTGTGGGGTTATCGCACTTCGGACGGAATGGGATTTCATGAATTCCTGCAATTGTGTGAAGACCTTAATGCTGCACCATTATTTGTTGTAAATGTGGGACTTGCCCATAGCGATAATCAACTTTATACTTCACTGACAGACTATATTCAGGATGCATTAGATGCCATTGAGTATGCCAATGGAGCAGTTACAACTACTTATGGAGCCATGCGTGCTGCCAATGGTCATGCGGCACCATTCAACATTAAATACATTGAAATTGGTAACGAGAATTATTTCGGGGATAATTATGGCAACCGCTATTTGCAATTTTATAATGCCATAAAAGCCAAATATCCAACTATTCAATGTATTGGAAACGTAGCTGCGTGGGGTACTGATAATCCTACATGGACTTTCTCAAGCGCAGCTGATTTGGTGGACGAACATTATTATCGTAGTCCACAATGGTTTATTAGTCAATATAATAAATACGACACATACAGTAGAAACGGTCCGAAAATTTATGCCGGAGAATATGCTGTTACTTCAGGTTGTGGAAATGGAAACCAGATTGCAGCTGTTGGCGAAGCAGTTTACATGGCGGGCATGGAAAAGAATTCGGACATGGTTCCAATGAACTCTTATGCACCAATTTTTGTGAATGTGGACGATCGTAAGTGGAGTCCGGACATGATTGTGTACAATGCTTCTACGGTTTATTGCACACCTTCGTATTATGTGCAGAAAATGTTTGCTGCCAATATAGGTACGGTAACTATTCCTGTTAAAGATACGCTGAACACTATAACTACTCCGATTACAGGTTCTGTTGGCTTGGGTACATGGTCGACTAAAGTCGATTATTCAAACGTTAATGTTACTAACGGAGCTAATGCAACGGTATTTTCAGATCTTTTTGTCAGCACTGCTAATTGGACTCCGGGAACTGGTACATGGGCTGCATCGGGTGGAATTTATTCGCAAACGGCCACTTCAACCGATTGTCGCTCAATTGCGGCCAATATTTTGGATACAACCTATACCTATTCGCTCAAAGCACGCAAAGTTAGTGGTGCTGAAGGTTTTCTGATTATTTTTGGATATAAAGATGCTAGTAATTTTTATTGGTGGAACATTGGTGGTTGGGGAAATACAAAACATGCCATAGAACAATCCACTGCCGGTTCAAAGGTCGTTCTCACCGAAACTGCAGGAAGTGTAACTACGGGTGTTTGGAACGATATTCGAATTGAAGTGTCTAAAACAAAGATGTTATTTTATTTGAATAACGTTTTGATTCATTCATTAGACAATATTGCATCAGTAAAGCTTTATAGTTCAGCCACTTTTGATGAACCAAGCAACTATCTCTTTTTGAAAATAATTAATCCAGCTAACTCAGACATTACTGCCGGTATTGATTTAAAAGGAGCGAGTGCTGATTTGTTGAGTGGCAAGTCAACTGTTTTGTCGTCGACTGATCCACTAAGCGAAAATACATTGACAAGTAAAACCTATGTTGCTCCAGTGGAAACTGCGTTGAATTCCTTGTCAAAAGCATTCAATTATACTTTCAAGGCAAATTCCGTAACGGTATTGCAATTAAACACTTCTTCGTTGTCGGCATTGCCAACAATAAAAAAAAAAGGAAGTGAATTGAGTGTTTTCCCTAATCCGGCTCACAATTGCCTGTATGTAAGTGGTCTGAGTGCGGGCAATGCCACGGTAGAAATACATAATTTGATTGGTCAGGCCGTATTGAATACTCAAATTACGAATGATTCAAAGGTAAATATATCTGGTCTTAAATCAGGTGTTTATACTGTGAAAGTACATAATGGCAACCGTGCGGTTTCCACTAAATTAATAAAAGAATAAAAACGAACATGATCTCTAATCGCTTATTTTCAAACGCTTTTGTTTTAAAATCAATGACAAAGAAAGGGCTATTTCAAAACCAGCAATTTAGTGTAAAATTAATGGTTTTAGCCCTGTTGTGCCTGTCTCTCAATTTTCCAAAAGCTTTGGCGGTCGACACGTCGTTGAAGCTGCAATACCTGTTCAACGGCTCTGTGCTCGATTCTATTGCCGATAATTCGGGTAATGGCTACAAAGCTGCTTTGAAAAATGGAGCTGTTGTAAGGCAGCTTGGACGTTTCAACGTGTTGGATTTAGGTTCGCTCAATGGTTATCTAGATATGACAAGCAAGTCTGGAGCAGTGATAAGTACGTTAACTGATTTTACCGTTTCGCTATATGTTTATGTGGATCCGTTAGTAAATGTAACTGCGGCAGGTAATTTTGTATGGACATTTGCCAACTCGGATGATATGAACAACACGGCAAACGGAAATATGTTTTTCTCAGCTATAACAAACCGTTATGCCATTTCGAGAACCAATTGGATAAATGAAACTTCGGTGAAGCAGAATGTTGCTTTGAATACTGGTAGTTGGCAGCATATTACCTATACTCAATCAGGTAATAGTGGAACTGTGTATGTAAACGGAACTTCGGTAAAAACTGGTAATGTGACAACTAAGCCTACAAGTTTAGGAGCTTCTACCAATAACTATTTGGGTAAATCGTGTTATGCGGGAGATGCTTACCTTCAAAAATCGCTTATGGCAGATTTTCGGGTGTATAACCGAGCGCTTTCTGCTACTGAGGTAACTGCGCTTTCTGCTTCCAAAGCGGGATTGGATAGTGCTTTAGTCGTAGTGCAACTGGCAAATGCTAAGGCTCAACTTACTTTGAGTGGATTGGATGCAGTTATTGCCAATCTAATACTTCCAACTGATGGTGGAAATAATATAGTTATAACGTGGAGTTCATCCAAAACGGCAACAATTTCAAACACAGGAACCGTTACACGTCCTACAGCGGGATCGGATACAGCTGTGGTGGTACTTACAGCTACTTTGACGAAATACGGAGTGATCGTAACAAAGCAATTCACAGCTAAAGTAGTTCCTTTTTTGTCTGACAAACTAAGTGCGCAGTTAGACTCGATGAATTTGTTAATAGCTGGGAGTCTTAACTTGTTGCGTTCTGACCTGAGTTTGTCCAGCAATGGGGTAGAAGGTTCCACAATTACATGGAGTTCTAACAAACCAACTATCTTATCTGCAGCAGGAGTTATCGTGAATCGTCCGACTAAAGGTTCGGGAAATGCTATGGTGACGCTTACTGCAACGATAAAAAAAGGAACGGTAACAGTTATAAAGACTTTTGTGATACATGTAGCCGAAGATGAAGGATTTTCAGCTTATTTGTTTGCTTATTTTACCGGAAATGATATTAGTCAGGAAGCTTTCCGTTTTGCATTAAGCGACGATGGCTTTGTTTATAAAGCCTTGAATAGTAATAATCCTATAATAAGTTCAGCCGCTGTAAGTTCATCGGGTGGAATTCGTGACCCGCATATTTTACGTGGAGAGAATAACGATTATTTGATGGTGGCTACCGATATGGTTTCGGCACTTGGTTGGAGTTCAAACCGTGCCATGATTTTGTTGAAATCAACTAATTTGACCGAATGGACGTCGACGGTGATAAACATACCAAATACCTATGCTCAATATGCTGCAGCCGACCGTGTGTGGGCTCCACAAACCATTTATGATCCAACGGTAGGTAAATACATGGTTTATTTCGCTATGAGACTTGGTTCTTCCGATTATGATAAAATATACTATGCGTATGCCAATAGTACGTTTACTGCCTTGGAAAGTGCTCCAAAACTATTGTTTGATAATAATGGATTGTCGACTATCGATGCTGATATTGTTTTAAAGGATGGTGTTTACAACTTATTTTTCAAAACAGAAGGTAATGGAAATGGTATTAAAAGAGCTTATTCTACAAGCCTGACTGGAGGCTATGTGCTTTACGATAAATATTTGCAATCGACGACTAATGCCGTTGAAGGGGGATGTGTTTTTAGAATGTATAACACGGATAATTGGATTTTGATGTATGATATGTACACCAGTGGAGCATATCAATTTACAATCAGTACCGATTTGATTAATTACTCGGTTGTGCCAAATACAGTTTCATTTGATTTCACGCCGCGTCACGGAACAATTATCCCAATTACATCTGCCGAGAAGCAGGCTTTGAATGCAAAATGGGGCGCTACAGCCGGTATTTCAGAAAAGAAATCATTATCGTTTTCTGTTTCACCAAATCCTGCAACTGATTTTCTGAATGTAACTATCAATGATGAACTTCGACAAGGAGGCAAACTTAGTATTTTCGACTTCAAAGGAAGTAAATTGATGGATAAAAGTCTTACTGCCAATACCGAGAAACTAAATATATCGACCTTGAAAAGAGGAATTTATCTCCTAAATTGCTCAACAGATAAAGGCCTTGTTTCCTCCGTAAAATTCATAGTGAAATAGTAAAATTTAATTGTTTTTATTTTGAAAAAAATGTGTCTTTTGCTAATAAAATTAAATGATTATCTGTAAATATATAGTATGAATTAATCAGGTTTTTTGCTCCTATAACCCCACATACTTTTTTACCTTGATGCAAAAAAGTATGCAAAAAAAATCAATCCGCTATCTGGCGGATACTTCGCTCAAAAAATTATCGCTCGAAAGGCTAAATCCCGATAACTATCGAGACCAAACTCCTCTCTGCCAGCTTGCGGATCGTCAAACAGGAGTGTTTTTTACGTCTTTCTCCCTTTCTTTTTTGCTGATATCAATCCCAACTGATAGATCCCTTGCAACAGTATTTTTTTGCGGATAATCATTCAAATTAATACTCGCCCCAGATTTATAACAACTGGAATATGAATACCTAAGATATATTTGTGAATGGTAGCACTGATGGAAAGTGAAAGACACATTTGTTCTATTGGTTTGTGTGCAGAATACCAACATGTTATGGTTTTAAATGTATTTAGAGTAAGTTTGGCTATTATACAAAATCTTGCAGCATTCACTGAATTTGGATATATAGGTCTCGCTAGTTTAGAACTTTCGTATCAATTTTGATATCATCTGGATGTGCTAAATTCGATGTTAAAATGAAATTTTAGATTTAGAAATCTGCAATCAGGAAGAATTTTTTATTTCAACAGGAGCTGAGGAATACTCTATGCATTTTTGCAGTACTTATAAACAAAAAAAGAGGATGCCCTTTATGAGCATCCTCTTTTGGTTTGTAATCAGAACTTGATTATTTTACTACAACTTTAGCGTTGTATTCGTTTATCTTCAGAATATAAACACCTGCATTTGTTTTGATAAGTGCTGGATTTGTAACTGTAATCTGACGACCTGCTATATCAAAAAGCGATACTTTGTCAGATGCTGTCAAGCCCATAACTTTAATTCCATCAGCCGTTACAGCTATATTAAATGGTGAGTTTTTTACAGAATTTACAGATGTTGCAGCTAGATATGCTGCATCAAGCTTGCTGATAGTTGGTCCAACGTTTAATACAGAAGTCATAACTTCATCAGCTGTTAAAGCTTTGTTGTATATTGTAAGGTCATATACCAATGTTTTGCGAAGATATGCATCACCGGTATAGCACGACCGTCCAATCCAATTATAGAGTGTTCCAGACTGGCCTAGTTTGAATAGTGTAGTTGAAGGAAGTTGGGTTACCGTTCCTGATGCCATCTCTATACCATCTACATAAATTGTTCCAGTAGTTCCACTTTGGGTGTAAGCCATGTGGTGCCAACTATCCGTCAATGCTGCACTTGCAAAAGCCACTGTTTGTTCTGAGTTCCAGTTGTTTGGAGTTATAGTAACTGCTTGATTTCTCAAACTACCAATTAAATAACCTGTAGCATTGTTAATAATATCTTTGGAATTAGAGAAATTCCACAAGAAATTCCCATTTGAAGCTAAGTTGGTGTAAGATGCATTAATTCTATAGTATGCTCCCACTGTAAAGTCAGTTAAATTGTACATAATTTTACCAACCTCAGTTCCCATATCGAAGTAACCGACACTGTCGCCCAAGTTTAATACTTTGTACATACCAGTTTCGCCAGTACCAATAGTATTAATTCTTGCATCATTTTTCAGTAAACCCGTAAAATGTTTTTCAGCAGCATCAGTTACAATTGAATCGGATGTTACTGTTGAAAAATCGAATTTTACTAAATTGCTGCCAGTAAATGTTGTGCCTGGGTTTGCAATTATGGTTGCACCAAACGATTTGAAAACCTTTTGACCATTCTTAGATAAAGTAGCATACAGCGAGTCAGTATAATTGAAATAATCAGGACGAGTAACAACTCCTGTGGCATCAATCATTTTATCATTTGATGATTTCCATGTAATAGTGATATTTGCATCTTTAGAACCTTTTACTGGTAAGGTAATGTTTGATGTTACAGCACTTAAATCGCCTAAAGTCAGGCTATTCTGTTCATCGATAAGCTCCGTTAAAACTACTTTAGGGTTTTCTCCGTAAGCAACGTTTAATCTATCAATTGTACCTGGTACTTCAAATCCGAAATTTAAGTCATCGGCAGATAAAGAAATACGGAATAATTGGAAATCGTAAAGTAAGGTGTTACGCAAATATGCATCGCCAGGATAGCATGAGCGTCCTAACCAGTTGTTGAGTGTCCCGGTACGCCCGTCAATGGTCAATGCTGTTGAAGGTAAGTTAGTAATAGAACCTGTTGCCACACTGACACCATCAACGAAAACAGTTCCGGTAGTTCCTTTTTGTGTGTAAGCAATATGATGCCAAGCCCCTTTTGCTGCATTGGCGTTAGCTCCAATGCCTTGGTTGCCTACTTGCCAGTAATTAGTTGTAATTGTTTGACTTTGATCCTTTAAACTTCCAAAAATATAACCATTCATATCGGTTGGAGCATCGGCAGAGTTAGAAAAATTCCAAATAAAGTTACCATTATTGTTAAGCTCGGTGTAGCTGTCATCGATGCGGAAATAACTGCACATGGTGTAATCTGATAATGAGTAAATAGCCTTTCCTATTTCTGCTCCCATGTCAAAATAACCGGTTCCGTTTCCAAGATCCAGTACGTTGAAGCGCTCAGAGGTGCCAATTGTTCTTATGCTTGCTTCATTCATAAACGTACCTACAAAGCCACTTATTGAATCTTTCGCTGTTATTGTACCGTTGGTAACCGAAATGCGATTTGATGCAAAGTCCCATTTAGCCAATTGATCACCTGCTACGTTAAATGCAATAACAGTTACATTGAAAGTTTTTGTAAGTGTATAAGTTACTCCATCTACAACTTCGGTCAAAGTTGCGGTTAGTTTCACAGGTGTGTCGTATTGACTTGGGCGATTTACTTTGCCATCAGTTCCAACTGTGGAAGGCAAGGTTGAAGTCCATGTTACAGGTATAGTTCCACTTGCTGTTGGTAAAGTTAAATCTGCTGTTACTGAGGTAAGATCTCCAGTTAAGGTAAGACCATTATAAGCAGCAATCAGATTAGATGAATAATCATTTAGCATCAAAACTTCGTCAGAAGTAACAGCTCTGTCGTAAATCCTAAAATCGGCAATTTGGGCATCTTGTAAATATTTGTCACCACTATAGGACGGTTTAGCAATCATATTGTAAGCAGTTACACCTAAGCTCGATGGAGCAAGAGTAACAGCAGTATTTGTATTTGCTAAGGTTCCATTAATATATAATTTTCCGGTTGTTCCAGTTTGTGTATAGGTGAGTTGTACCCATTTGCCTTTAACCACGTCTACTCCTGTAGCGGCTGCTTGTTCTGTCTCATAACGAGCTGTAGTAATTGCATATCTACTACGCTTTGCTTGTAAATACATGTAACCAACTTGATTATTGTAACTATCAAGTGAATTACTAAAAGTGGCAATCATATTACCATTGCTAGCAAGTGATGCATAAGTAGAATTTACCCATACATAGCATGACATAGAAAAATCGGTTAATGATGAAACCAATGTTCCTGTTATTGCACCCATGTCGAGGTAAGCTGTTCCACTTGTTCCTAATATAAGTGCATTTTTCCCATTTGATACACCAACAGTTGCTGTGTAAAGTGTACCATCGTAGCCATTCCCAGATGCGTCGGGAACAGTAGTTCCTGTAACTGTTGCAGGGTCGAAAGTGTAATGCAGTTTCAGACCGTTGTTCAGGTCTTGGGCGAATGAAGTTGAAACAATCGTCACACATGCTCCGAAGAGTATTTGCTTTCCGAATCGTCTCAAATTCTGAAGTAATGTTTTTTTCATGATAGATTGAAATTTAGTTAGTAATTTAATAGTTTGTTGATTTTAGTGCTATTTGAATGTTTGCGAAACCAACAGATTGTTGATAATACAAATATAGTCTATTGAATATTATACTAAGGGTAAAATATGGTCAAAAAGGATAACGGTATATAATAAAAAAATAAGAAACTGTTTAAAAAATAATGTAAATATAAACTGATTACCAGTTGTTTTGTTAAATAGCATCTAGTAACTTTATGTAAATCAAATACATAGCGAATAATGAAAACATATCCAACTAACCTCACTTATAGTCAATGTAACATCATAAATGACATTTTAAGCGACAAACGCCCTCGAAAATATGTAATCCGAAATATATTTGTTGGCATCTTCTATCTGATTAAAACGGACTGTCAATGGCGTATGCTTCCACTGTGTTTTCCACCTTGGGAAACTTTATTACTATTTTACTGTATGGAAGCATAAAGGAATTATTGAACTAATTCACGAACACCTTCGTGATAAAGTGCGTATTAAAGTTGGTAAAGACAAATCGCCCAGCTTGTGTCTTATTGGCAGTCAATCCGTAAAAACAACACGCAGTGGCGGTATTTGTCGTGTTATTGACGGTGGTAAGAAAACCAAAGGCCGTAAAAGGCATATAATAGTCGATACCTTAGGATTGCTTTGGGCTGTTGTTGTTTCCACTGCAAACGAGCATAATAGAAAGTCAGCAACTAAGGTAATCCAATTATTGAAAGATCGTTTTAATAGACTAATCAAAATTATAGCCGATGGTGGTTATCGCCAGGGCTGACGCATTAAAATTTTATGAGTTGGAGCAAATAGCTATTCTCCCAACCAGCCGCTTTTCTTTTTCCTTTGATACTTGCTTTGAGAGAATCATTTTTTAAAAGATTCAGGCATATCTTAT
>Ga0302215_10000641_pt1 | contig 25474 bp, 22 predicted proteins | sample II_Fen_N3_1_FD_194580 | JGI IMG/M metagenome (GOLD analysis project Ga0302215, IMG submission 194580) | Peat permafrost microbial communities from Stordalen Mire near Abisko, Sweden - II_Fen_N3_1 | ecosystem: Environmental > Terrestrial > Soil > Wetlands > Permafrost | place: Sweden: Abisko... | reverse complement strand
CAAGCCGAAAGGCCCATTCGTCTATCGGTTAGGACGCCAGGTTTTCATCCTGGAAAGAGGGGTTCGACTCCCCTATGGGCTACAGAAAAAATAAAAATTAAAGCATTTAAAATTAGATTTCGATGGCAAATCATAAATCATCTATTAAAAGAATTCGTCAGGCAGACAAGAAAAAACTGCACAACCGTTATTACGCTAAAACAGCACGTAACGCTGTCCGCAATTTACGTGCAACTGCCGATAAAACTGAAGCTGCACAAATGTTGCCAAAAATCAGTGCTATGCTCGACAAATTGGCTAAACGTAACATCATACATAAAAACAAAGCAAGCAACTTAAAATCGAAGTTAACTATCTTCGTTAATAAGTTAGCATAAAAGCTTCCTGTATAGAATACAGAAGCCCTTTTCCTTATGGAAAAGGGCTTTTTTGTCATCGCATAAATATTGGCTATGCTTTGTTGATTGAACGGTAATTTTGATTCGTGATTTATTCGTACTATCGTTCTTGCGCTTACTATTGCGGGCTCTTTAAGTTTAAGAAGGAATTGTCTTGCTTTTAATAAGTGATGAATTCAAAGATATTTTTATTTATTTATGCATGACTTATATATTTGTCTGGTCGATTCATTTTAAAGGCTAAAAGCTGCATATTTTATTCTTAATTGACTCTTTTGCGCTTCATGCATCAGGAACCCATGAAAGCTGCTTAAAACAGGCTGGCAAACTCACAATAATTAAAGAGTTGATGGTATAAATTCTGTTTTAAGGATTCAAAAGCTTTTGATATAACAGTGAATGGAAGTTTCTAAACTTAAAATGGGTAAGAAAATTCATAAGCAAGACAATAATATGATTTTAACAACGAATAACGATATGATTTTAATGCAATCATGTTATGTAAGATAAGATATTTCCCCATTTTTAACCATCCGGAATTTATATTGAATTACTCCCATACAAGATAATTCGTTCATACTACTCCCGGTAATAAGCCCCACATCCCATTCGCATTTCATTCACATCCCGTTCAAAGTAAAACAAAATGCAATTAAATTGCAATCATTATATAACCGGTAAATAATCAGTTTCTAAATAAATACAGTTTATATACTGATTATATACTAATTATCTACTAATTATTTACTGACTATTATAGGACAGGATGCGAATGGAATGCGAATGGAATGTGGAGCAAACTGGTTGAACACAGATAGTAGAATTGAATTCTGATGTTGTAAATAAATATTCTGTTATTCTGGTTTCATTTCAGGAGGTGATGCAGACATACCGGCTGTTTTGGAATATCAATTAGAGGGAAGGTAGTAAATTGAATAAATCGGGCAGTAGGAGTGTTTATTGTCGATTTGTTTAAATCCGGTTATGAAAAGTAATTCATACTGAAAAAGATCAAACCACCTGAGTTGTTTAAATTGAGCACAAACTGTAAAATTCATCAGGTATTAAACCCGGAACACTTTGTACTCAAAAGTAAATAAAATTGGAATAAGAAACTAAGAAAATTAAACCGTACTTTAAGGAATAAGGAGTAATTGCGAAAAATTAAAACAGTTAATCAGTCAACCTGCCATGCGCTGAAGCAGGAAATTTAGTCATATTTATTTCTTGAGATGAATTATCGAAGGTAATCTTACAAATTATATCAAAATCGATATTTATCCATTCACTCACCCGGATGAGGCCCAACATTTCAACAGGTGGATTAAGTCCAAAATCACGGATGTTTATTTTTTTATTGCCATTTAATTTATAATTATCACCATCCCTCGTTGATTTTACAGGAAAAATATATTGTTTGGTTTTTCCGGTTATCGTTAGATCAACAGTAACATTAGCTTTGGCATTATCTTTATTGACCGTATTGGGATCGATTTCGAAATAATTGATTTTAACATGAAATGAAGGATAACTATCTGCTTTTACCAGTTTCTTGAAATCACGCAGTGCCATTTTATTCTCTGAAGTGAAATCTTTAACCTGAATGGATTGTTCGTTTTGGCTTAATGCTATTTTGTTATGACTTTCGGTGGCGGTAAGAATGAAATTTCGTTTCGTTAGTTTTTCTCCGCTTTGGGTAAGTTTAAAAGACAACAGGTTTGTTGTCCCATGAATGGTAATGGAGCTGTTTTTTTGCAGATCAACTGTAAAGGTTGATTGTGCTGAAAAGGATATATTTATACTAAAAAGGAACAGACACAGAACAACTGATTTTTTCATATTTACCCCAGATAAGTTGGTAAAAGTATAAAAAATAAACCGGTAAGACATATTCTTACCGGTTTAAATGATTTAATTACAAATTATTAGAATGCAATTACAGCTTCAGCTGTTAATCCGTTGAATTTTGCACCATTCAAAATATAGTTTACATTTGGAACACCTTTGTATTTCTGATTTACATATTCCAACTTGGCCATAATATTTTTGGTCATAAACCAACCACCACTTATTGCTAATCGGCTGATATCTTGTTTATATGCAGGAACTGCATCTTGTCCTAACGTATATTTAGTTCCATTTGCGTCGTTTAAAGATACAGCAGTTATAGGTGATGCAGATGGAACGTCAGCGCTTACTGTATTGTAGCGAGCACCAAGGAAGAAATTGTCTGCTTTTCCAAAACGGAAGATCAGATCGGTAGCAAACTGATTTGCTTTTCGATCACTCGCTTCTGAAGCTTTACCACCTTTTGCAGCTTCCACGGTTGTAAATGATTCAACAGAAAGGCCATCCATTAAATTATACTTAAGAAATAGATTTCCCATAAAAGTAGTTAATCTGTCTGATAATGCCGGATTGAAACGACCATTAAAAGCTGTACCTGTTCCAGGAGCAAGGTTATACATAACTGCACTGTAATTTGAGCCGGTACGATCGCCACCAAATAAAGTATTAGAACCTGATCCGGCAGTATAATATGCAGAACCTGTCAGACGTGCACGGAAATTTTCAGTGAGTTGTTTATCAAAACCCAATTTTCCTATAAAAGAAGGATTACGTACACCATTGGAATATTTGTTTTTTACAAGTGAAGTATCGATAGCTGCCAGATTCGGATTCAATTCACCATCGGTTACCGAAACAGATCCTAAAAATCCATTGATGTTTACATCAACTTCACCGCCGATTTCTGTTGCAAATTCGTCCATGATATAATTTTCCATGAATGAGTTGTACATTGCGTTACCCCCATCTGAACGACGGAAGTGAGAATCACCGTAGTTAACATCCATTTGTCCCACTTTAATAGTAGTATATTTCATTATATTATCTAATATATCCAGTTTAATAAATGGTATTTTATCAAATTGAATATAACCACCTTTAACCCAGGTTTCGTTGTGGTGTTTAGATGCAAGATAAAGAGTAACATTAAGTGTTACACCATCAGCCAGATAACTGTTAATATACAAATTTGCCATTGACAAAGCAAAATTAGGCGTGTTTTTAAACATTGCCTGTGAGTTAGTTACGGGATCAGTATTTGTAACATTGTTGCTTTGTTTCAATGCTATGTACGGCATTGCAATTGCTGCTCCAAATTCTACTTTAGGGCCGGTAAACAAGTTCTCAGTTTTTGGGGTTTCAAATACATTAATACCTGTTTGGTCAGTAGGACGCATTTGGGCAAACATTATGCTGCTCATAAACAGAGCAGCTGCTACTGTCAAAATTGATCTTTTCATTTTACTTTGTTTTTTTTGGTTATTATTCATATTTTTAATTATTATACTTGTTCTTGATTTTTAATTGATTGCGGCACCCTCTACGTTAATATCAAATTTTAAAGTGATAGCATCTCCCACTTTCATAACACCCAGCATGGCGGTTGGTGGTTTCATTTTAAAGTCAGTCATTTTAAGCGGAATGCTTCCTTTAAATTCATAGGCTCCTGGTTTCAAATTTTTACCGGTGGTTTTAAAACTTATTTTTCTGGTTGAACCTGCCATGGTTAAATTGCCGGTTACCGTTACGCTGATATCATCGCCTGTTATCTGCAATGATGATGCTTCTACCAGTTGAAATGATATGGTTGGGAATTTTCCTTCATTGAAAGCTTCATAAGTTTTATTATCCATCCCTTTTTCACCACTTTTAATTGAGCGAACCGGTACTTCCACGTTTAATGACTGGATTTTTTTTGAACCGTTTACCACTACTTCGCCTTTTATAAGTGTGACCTTACTCTTAAAATCATGAACATTAGTAGTTCCGTAAATGATCATTGTAGAGGTCTTTGGATTGATTTTAAGGCTTTGAGCCTGAAGATATCCTGCACTAAAAATGAAGCTTATAAAAAGCAACATCAATGTTTTTGAAAACTGTTTTTTGAGCATAAAGTTTTTTTTATATATTTTGTAATTAAAAGTAAATTAATTCAACTGGTTTAAGGTAAGGAAACCTATGCTATAACATTAGTAGCATTGAATTTCAAAAAAATAGTTTTAAAAATTTGAAATGTTTTTTTTAATATGTTCATTGAATAAAATATTAAATATATGAATGCTATAACATTGGTAGCATAAGAACATAAAAAAAATGCAAACTTTTTAAAACAATATATTTATTTAGATTTTATAGTATAACAAATTGGAAGACAACTTGTTTAAAGTACAGGTTCTAAATCTTTACATTCATAATAAGTGTCCTGGATAATTTGCTCCAGGTTCTTTTTAAACAATAGTTGTCTGAACTCAATACCAAATTCATTCCAATAGTTTTTAGCTTTGCATTCGTGAGTTGCCCTTTCGCAAAAACCTTTATTATTAATACATTCGACTACCACAATTTGTTCAAATGCGGTGTAAATGTCCAACATGGTAATGTCTTTAGGTTCACGGGTTAGCCGGTAGCCACTTCCTCTGCCTTTAGAGTTTGCAACAAGCCCTTTTATTTTTAAGCCTGAAATTATACTATCTAAATATTTAAGAGAAATATGTTGATTTTTTGCGATGTCTTTTTGCAACACACCATTTGGATCTGTTGTATTGGCAATTTCAATAATTGTTCTTAAACCGTAGCGTATTTTTGTGTTGACTCTCATATTAGAGAAAAATTTCCACAAATATAAAAAAAAATAATGAATGCTATTACTTTAGTAGGATGCATTTTGTTAAATTATAGTATATTCTAAATAAAATCCCCAAGAAATTGCAAATAATGCAATCTATATTACAGTAAATCAAAGCAATATATTAAATTAAAATAGTTGTATTAAAAAAATATAATTCGAACTATTCAATGTAAATTTCTGATTTTTAACCATAATAAAGTTGTTTATGTCAATAAAAAAGAGTTTCGCTTTTTAAGCAAAACTCTTTTTTATTGACGAATAAATAGTATGAGAATTTTGAGGTTAGCCCATTAAAATTTTATCGATTTTGAAACATCAAACCTCAAACCTCAAACCTCAAACTTTTAAACTCTTTTTAATGAGCTTCAAGCCAGTTGTCGCCTGCACCGCAATCGGCAATCAGGGGTACACGAAGTTGAATGGCTTGTTCCATTTGTTCAACGACAATTTTTCTGACTGCTTCAAGTTCAGAAGTCGGTACAGTAAAGTTCAACTCATCATGCACCTGCATGGTCATTTTAGCCTGTAAATTTTCCTGCTCTAATTTAGTTTGAATTCGAACCATTGCAATTTTAATAATGTCTGCAGCAGTTCCCTGTATGGGTGCATTAATGGCATTTCGTTCGGCAAATCCACGCACGACACCGTTCTGAGAATTAATGTCCGGCAGGGTTCGTTTTCGACCAAGCAGAGTTTCAACATAACCGTTTTCTTTAGCCCGTTGAATGCTGGCATCCATATATTTTTTCACATCCGGATAAGTAATGAAATAACCATCGATGAGTTCTTTCGCTTCGGCTCGTGGAATCCCAAGCCGGTCGGAAAGACCAAAAACAGATATCCCGTAAATGATACCGAAATTAGCTGTTTTAGCTTTACGGCGCATCTCAGTAGTAACTTCATCCAATGGAATCTTATAAATTTTAGCTGCTGTAGCTGTGTGAATGTCCAACCCGTTGATAAATGCTTCCATCATGTTGGCATCACCGCTTAAGTGCGCCATGATTCGAAGTTCGATCTGAGAATAATCCGCACTTAGAAATACACTGCCTTCATCAGGAATAAAAGCTTTCCGGATTTCTTTCCCGATTGCATCACGTATCGGGATATTCTGCAGATTCGGATTGGTGGAGCTAAGCCGGCCTGTAACAGCTACTGTTTGATTGTATGAGGTATGTACTTTCCCAGTCACCGGACTAATCAATTGAGGTAGGGCATCAATATAGGTACTTAATAGTTTCTTTAATCCGCGGTAATCCAGAATTTTACTAATTATGGGATGCTTTGATTGTATTTTTTCCAATACATCCTCCGAAGTGGAATATTGGCCTGTTTTGGTTTTACGTGCCTTATCATCCAATTTAAGTCGGTCGAAGAGTATTTCACCCACCTGCATGGGGGAGCTGACATTGAAATCATAACCGGCAAGCAGATGAATTTCTTTTTCAAGGTTCAACATATCGGTGGTAAGAATTTCTGAACTCTGGCTTAGTGCCTCCGTATCCAGGCGAACTCCGGTATGTTCCATTGTGGCAAGCACTTTCATAAGCGGCATTTCAATCTCATAAAAGAGTTTTTCAAGATTATTTGCTTTTAATTCTTTTTCAAGAATTTGTTTCAACCGAAATGTAACATCGGCATCTTCGGCTGCATAATCGCACAATCGTTTAAGGTCAACCATACGGATATCCGCCTGGTTTTTGCCTTTTGCACCTACCAAATCTTCAAAATGGATCGTACGGTAATTCAGGTAGATTTCGGCCAGGTAATCCATTCCATGACGTAATTCGGGTTGAACCAGGTAATGTGCAATCATGGTATCGAAAAGTTTACCCTTTAAATTAATACCGTATTGTGTCAACATGAGTAGGTCGAATTTTATATTCTGACCTATTTTTTCAATATTCTCATTTTCGAAAAAAGCCTTGAATTCATGCAATACTTCTTTGGCATCAGTCTTATTTTCAGGAAGTGAAACATAATACGCTTCACCGGCAACAAAACAAAATGATAGTCCAACCAAATCGGACAGGAACATATCTAATCCGGTTGTTTCTGTGTCAAAGCATACCGATTTTTGAATAAAAAGCCTGGATATTAAATCTGATCTCTTTATTTTAGTGTCAATTAATGTGTATTTGTGCGGGATATGAGCCAGTGAAGTTAGCCCCGAAGTTACCGGAATAAATGAATCCTGTTTTTCAACAGCAGAAATTTGAACTGTTTCAACAGATTCATCGGCTTCATTATCAAATGCATCAAACAAAGACATTTGTGATGAAGGTTTTGGTTTAACGGTTTTAATTCTTGATATGGGTTGGTCGGGTGGAAGCGAAGTAAAAGGATTGCCTATTTTTGAAGACATGGTACGGAATTCCAATTCATCAAACAATGCCTTTAGGTCATTTTCATTTCTTGGCTCAAGTTCCAGGCTCTTTTCATCAAATACAACCGGAACGTCAATCCGAATGGTTGCCAGAAACCGGGAGAATATGATAAGCTCCCTGTTTTCTTCAATTTTTGTTTTCAATGCTCCTTTCAATTCACCGTTACGCTTAAGTAATTCATCGATACTGCCGAATTCCTGTAACAGCTTAACGGCAGTCTTTTCACCAACACCCGGGCAGCCCGGTATATTATCGGATGCATCACCCATTAAACCAAGTAAGTCAATAACCTGTTCGTGGCTATTCAACTCGTATTTGTTTTTTACCTCATCAGGTCCCATTATTTCAAAACCACCGGTATGTTTCGGACGATACATGAAAATATGATCGGAAACAAGTTGACCGTAATCTTTATCGGGGGTAAGCATATACACCTCGAATCCGGCTTTCTCAGCTTCTTTGGCAATGGTACCGATAACATCATCCGCCTCAAAACCCGGCACCTCAAGTGCAGGTATATTGTAAGCCCTGATCAGATCTTTAATGATTGGTACCGCCAGACGAATATCTTCCGGGGTTGCTTCACGTTGAGCTTTATACAGTTCGTATGCTTCGTGGCGAAAGGTTTTTCCTTTCGGATCAAAAGCCACAGCTATATGTGTGGGTTTTTCCCTTTTTAAAACATCTTCCAGGGTATTGATAAATCCAAAAATGGCAGAAGTATTCAACCCTTTGGAATTTATACGTGGATTGCGAATAAATGCATAATAGGCACGGTAAATGATGGCATAGGCATCAATAAGAAATAATTTTTTCATGGGGACAGGATAATTTTAGTTGATCATTACACGTCAAAATACTACTAACAAATTAAAATACAAATTGTCTTGCTGTTTTTTAAACTTTTTTACCCATTTACTCGTTTAACAGTTACATGTTTCACATCCTGATACCTGTAAAATACAACTTGAAATCAGTTATCGTCTGTAAAAGTAATTAAATTTTATACAGAATTAAACACAAAGCGTTAATCGGACGGCAAATTTGTTTACTTTTGTAGTGCATATTTTTATGAGCATACTTATGAGTTTTATCGAATTTATCAAAAGTCCTATTCTTGAAGAAATGCAAATGTTCGAAAAAACATTTGGAGAAGCTCTAAGCACAGATAATCCGTTACTTTTAAGTGTTCATGAATATGTCCTTCAAAAAAGCGGAAAACAATTGCGCCCCATGCTCGTAATATTAGCAGCCAAATTGTGTGGGGAAGTAAACCAATCGACTATTTATGGAGCTTTGTCATTGGAACTTCTGCATACAGCCAGTTTAATACATGATGATGTGGTGGATGATACCCTGGAACGAAGGGGAAAACCATCGGTAAATGCCCGGTGGACCAATAAGATTGCTATCCTTTCAGGTGATTACATATTATCAAAATCACTCGGGTGTGCTACCAGGACAGATAACCTTCCAATTTTAAAATCCATTGCCAATATCGGAATGCAACTTTCAGATGGTGAGTTACTACAATTGGTCAATGAAGATTTCTCTGAAAAGGCTGAAGCAAATTATTTTACCATCATTCGGAAAAAAACGGCTTTATTATTCTCTACCTGTACGGAAGTAGGTGGCTTGTCGGTAAATGCGGACGAAGATGCCCTGATTCATTTACGTAATTTTGGTGAGTACCTGGGTATTTGTTTCCAGATTAAGGATGATGTTTTCGATTATTCAGAGAACCTGCAAATTGGAAAGCCTACCGGTAATGATATCCGTGATGGCAAAGTAACACTTCCTTTAATTTATGCATTGCTTAATACAAAAGGGACAGAACGCGAGAAAGTGTTATTAATGATCGACAACAAAGAATTCACACCCGATAATATACAGTTCATTACCCGTTTTGCACTTGATAACGGAGGGGTGGAATATGCGATGGAATGCATGGACTCATTTAAAAACAAAGCCATCGAAGAACTCAATGGCTTTGCAGACAGCGATGTAAAAAAATCGCTTATAAAATGTGCGGAATATACTGCATCCCGCGAATTATAGATTTGTTTAGAAATACTTCACTTCTTTTCCCTCTATCGAACTGATCAGGTTGTTAGCTAACCGGCTTGCACCAAAACGAAACCTGGTATTATCAAGCCATTCATTTCCTAGAATTTCTTTTACGATGGTGTAATGTTTTACGGCATCTTCTGTCGTCACAATTCCTCCGGCAGGTTTATAACTCACTTTGATATCGTTTTTTTCATTCCATTCTTTAATGGCCTGGCACATCACATAGGTTGCTTCAAGGGTGGCAGCTACCGGTATTTTGCCGGTAGAGGTTTTGATAAAGTCTGCGCCAGCCTCCATGGCTAAAACCGATGCTTTCATGATGTTGGCAGCAGTTTTTAAAGCACCTGTTTCCAGAATTACTTTCAAACGGGCATGCCGGCATGAAGCTTTAATTTCTGTCAGTTCTTCGTGTACTGCTTCGAAATTCCCTTCCAAAAATTTACCGATTGAAATGACCACATCAATTTCGGTTGCTCCTTCAAGAACGCACATGGCAGTTTCGGCTATTTTTACTTCAATAAATGTTTGCGATGCAGGAAATCCTGCAGCAACAGCAGCAATACCGATGTCCTCAGTCAGGTGTTCTTTTACTACCGGAACCAACGCAGGATAAATGCATATAGCAGCAACATTAGGAAGATGTGGAAATGTTTTTTTAAACCCGTTCACTTTGTTGACCATCGTGATAATTTCCTCATCGGTGTCGGTTCCATTGAGTGAAGTCAAATCAATCTGATTCAAACATTGTTTGTAGACTTCTTTTGTGTTATTTTCGGCATAATGGGCTGCCAGTATGATATCTATATTTTTTCTTACAGTTTCATCATTCAGATTGCAATTATATTGCATGAAGAGATCATCATATTTACTCATTTTATTTAGTTAATTAGTTGATTGGTTGATTAAGTTGTCCCGATAGTTATCGGGAGGTTAAATAGTCGATTAGTTAATTGGTAAGAATGACTAATTAACTAATTTGTCATTTTCCAAATGGCGTGTATTATCGCGTTCAGTTTTCTTTTGAATGTTTTTTTGGAAGGCATCAGTCAGATCTATACCTGTTTGATTGGCAAGGCAAATAAGCACCCATAATACATCGGCCATTTCGTCGGCCAGGTTGGCTTTTTCTTCTGATTTTTTAAATGACTGCTCTCCGTAGGTTCTGACTATTACCCGGGCCAGTTCACCCACTTCTTCAGTCAGGATGGCCATATTGGTTAATTCGCCGAAATAACGGACCCCATAGGTTTTAATCCATTCATCGACTTGCTGTTGAGCTTCCAGGAGTGTCATTTAATCTTCGTTTAACCGGGCTATAATAGTTTCATTTCCGGTCATTGACTCACCCACCGTTACAAAAATTTCAGTATCGAGTGGAAAGTAAAGATCAACACGGGAACCGAATTTAATAAAACCCAGATGTTCGTTCAAATGACAATTCTTACCCGGATGAGCATAGGTGACTATTCGACGTGCCAATGCTCCTGCAATTTGACGAACCAGTATCTGTGTACCACCTTCAGATTCGATTACAACGGTAGACCGTTCATTTTCACTGCTTGATTTAGGAAGAAAAGCTGCCATATGTCGTCCGCTGTGATGAACCGATTTAATAATAGTCCCTTTTACAGGATACCAGTTGGCATGCACATTGAATACAGACATGAAAATGGACACCTGAATCCGCCTGTCGCCAAAGTATTCCAGCTCTTCCGTTGGTTCTACCACAACAATAGTTCCATCAGCAGGTGCAATCACCAGGCTGGCATCATCCAGATATACTTTCCTGGGTGGATTACGGAAAAAATAAGCAAAAAAGAACAGAAGCAAAGCTGAAATGACGATATTGAAAATCAATGCCCCTATTGGAAATTTTGTGTAAATATACAGGTTCAGCAATAATAATATCAATGCCAGTGAACCCAGGATTAATCGACCTTCTTTATGTATTTTAATGTACTTCATCTACTCTATGGTGTTTTTCAATCCGGAGAGGTGTAAAACTGAAGAATTATACCCCAAATTCCGTTTCATAATTTTATTTCTGAAACAAAAGTAAAGAAAAAGAATCAGTGTTGCAAGGAAGAGATACAAACTTTTCTAATCCGGCAGATTTGATTAACTTTGCGGTTTGAATTTATAGAATATCCGGCAGGTAAATACTCCGGTTTAATTTTAAAACTTATCCTTATGAATTTATCGTTGCTTACTGCTATTTCACCGGTTGACGGACGTTATCGTACGAAAACAAAAGCTTATGCTGCATACTTTTCGGAATTTGCCCTGATACGATACCGGGTATTGGTGGAAGTGGAATATTTTATTGCCTTATGCGAAATTCCTCTAAAACAACTTTCTCAGGTTCCAGCTTCTGTGTTCCCAAAACTCAGGGCATTGTACGCTGATTTTTCAGAAAATGATGCATTGAAAGTAAAAGAAATTGAAAATGTAACCAACCACGATGTAAAAGCAATTGAATATTTCATGAAAGAAAAATTTGATCTGCTTGGACTGGAAGCATTTAAAGAATTTATTCATTTTGGACTAACATCGCAGGATATTAATAATACGGCTGTACCCTATTCTATAAAAGAAGCGTTAACCGACATATATTATCCCGAAATGGATACACTTTTGATCGAACTTAACCGCCTGGTCGACGAATGGCGTGATGTCTCCATGCTTGCAAAAACGCATGGTCAACCAGCTTCGCCTACCAGATTGGGAAAGGAATTTATGGTCTACGTTAACCGGTTGAACAAACAGTTGGCGGTGTTAAAGCAAACGCCTAATTCTGCAAAATTTGGTGGTGCAACCGGAAATTACAATGCTCATGCAGTTGCTTATCCGGCTATTGACTGGAAATCATTCGGTAACCGTTTTGTTGCTGATAAACTTGGCCTGGAACGCGAACAATGGACGACTCAAATCTCCAACTACGATAATTTAGCGGCGCAGTTTGATGCCATGAAACGCATTAATACCATCTTAATTGACCTTTGCAGGGATATCTGGACCTATGTTTCGATGGAATATTTCAAACAACGGATTAAGGAAGGTGAAGTAGGTTCTTCAGCCATGCCTCACAAAGTAAATCCGATTGATTTTGAAAATGCTGAAGGAAATCTGGCCATAGCAAATGCCATGCTGGAATTTATGTCGGCTAAACTGCCTGTATCCCGCCTGCAACGTGACCTGACCGACAGCACGGTGTTGCGTAATGTGGGTGTGCCGTTTGCCCATTCGATGATTGCTACACAAAGCATCCTCAAAGGACTGAGCAAATTATTGCTGAATGAAACAGCTATTTACCGTGACCTGGATAAAACATGGGCGGTAGTAGCTGAAGGTATCCAGACTATTTTACGCCGTGAAGCATATCCTTCTCCCTATGAAGCGCTGAAAGCCCTTACCCGGACCAATGAAGGAATTAACGAAAAATCAATCCGCGATTTTATCGAAACACTTGATATCAGCCAATCGGTAAAAGAGGAATTGCGTCGTATTACTCCAAGGAATTATACGGGTATTTGATTTTAAGTTGGTTGATTAGTTGATTAAGTTGATTGGTTAATTAGTTTATTAAGTTGATTGGTTGATTAGTTAATTAAGTTGATTGGTTTGTACGTTAATTGGTCAATAGAAAGTTTATTAATTCAGGTTGTTTAAAGCTCAAAACTCTACGCTCAATACTCATTCCTCATTCCTCGTTCCTCAATCCTAATATAAAGTATGTTTAAATTTATAACGCTTCTCAAACGATTTATACCGCCGTATAAAAAATATGTTTTATTGGCATTCCTGTTTAACCTGCTTACGTTGGTATTCAGTTTGTTCTCATTTGCAGCGGTTATACCAGTGCTGAGATTATTGTTTAAAATTGAACAATCTTTGACTGTCTATAAAGCATGGACATGGGACAATAGTTATAAAGTGATTATAGAGGCGATAAAAAATAATTTTTCGTATCATATTCAACATTTTATAACTTCGGTTGGACCAAGTTCAGCATTGTTGTACCTGGGTGTATTTCTGGTTGTCATGACAGCTCTTAAAGTTGGAACAGCCTATATGGGATCGTATTTTATAATTCCTATACGAACCGGAGTGTTGCGCGACCTTCGCAATCAGCTTTATAAAAAAATCATCTCACTTCCCATTGGATTTTTCACTGCCGAACGGAAAGGTGATATTATGTCGCGAATGACAGGTGATGTTACCGAAGTGGAAGCATCCATCATGAGTTCACTTGACCTGGTGTTTAAAAATCCAATACTTATTATTGGTTACCTCGCAGTCATGTTTGTCATGAGTTGGAAACTGACGCTTTTTGTATTGGTTCTTTTGCCATTCAGTGGTTGGCTAATCGGTAAGATTGGCAAATCATTGAAACGACGTTCATCCCTGGGACAGGAGCAAACCGGTGAGTTGCTTTCCCAGATTGAAGAAACGTTAGGTGGACTTCGGGTGGTTAAGGCATTTAATGCAGAATATAAACTCGAAGCACGTTTTGGTATCCTGAATGAAAAGCTTCGCAAAACATTTAATCGCCTGAATCGCAGGTATAACCTGGCACATCCGGTTAGTGAACTGTTAGGCACGGTAGTTATTGCATTGCTGTTATGGTTCGGCGGCACGCTTATTCTAAGCAACCAAAGCAGTATTGGAGCAGCCGAATTTATTTACTATATTCTTATCTTTTACAGTATCATTGCTCCTTCAAAAGAATTGTCGAAAGCTTCCTACAGCATTCAAAAAGGAATGGCTTCGCTTGAGCGGGTGGATAAGATACTGATGAGCGAAAACAGCATCAAAGAACCTGAAGTACCTAAACAACTGAATCCGTTTGCCGATAAAATAGAATTCAGGCAAATGAGTTTCAAATACAACACCGACTGGGTGCTTCAGGATGTTAATCTGGTAGTTCCGAAAGGGAAGACTGTTGCATTAGTAGGACAATCCGGCTCAGGGAAATCTACCCTGGTGGATTTGCTTCCCCGTTATTATGATCCGGCAGAAGGCGAAATACTGATTGACGGGATCAACATTAAAGAATTCAGTACCCACGATATCCGTTCGCAAATGGGAAATGTCAATCAGGAAGCCATTTTATTCAACGACACTTTTTTCAATAATATTGCTTTCGGGGTGGAGAGTGCTACACTGGAACAGGTAATTGATGCTGCTAAAATAGCGAATGCCCACGACTTTATCATGTCCACCGAAAACGGCTATGAATCTACAATTGGCGACCGTGGCAGCAAGCTCTCGGGCGGACAACGCCAACGGGTGAGCATTGCCCGTGCGATCCTTAAAAACCCTCCAATCCTTATCCTGGACGAAGCAACTTCTGCCCTGGATACCGAATCGGAAAAAATGGTGCAGGAAGCGCTCGAAAACCTGATGCTCAACCGTACTACCTTGGTTGTTGCTCACAGGCTTTCTACCATCAAACGTGCCGATGAGATCTGTGTACTCCACGAAGGTAAAATAGTTGAACGAGGCAAACACGATGAATTGATAGCTATGGATGGCTATTATAAGAGGCTGTGCGATATGCAATCGTTTTAATGCAGAGGTGAGAGGTAAGAGGTAAGAGGTGAGGAGTGAGGAGTGAGTAACCAGAGGTAAGAGTCCGATATCTTAACCGATATGGTGAAAAAGTACATACATACCGGTGAACTAAAAATACTGTATGGTAAATTATTTACATTCCCGAAGAACATGGAAATGTATATATTAAAAGAATAATTTCAAATCACTACAAAATCAGAATAATTCTGATTGATATTTTTCTCCATACTACCCAATAAAAAAACCGGCTCAAGCGCATAACTTCAACCGGTTTTTTAATGTCATTCCCCCTTTTATTTCAACATTCCGTCAATCACTTTGGTCATTTTGTTAAATTCCTGTACATCATACAACCTGGTGAGGAATACTATTTTCCCTGTCTTATCGATAATCACATTGCGGGTAATACCGGCTTCGCGTACAGCGTACAATGCAAATATGTTTGCCTTCGGATCCAGGCCGATCGGATATGTTACGGGTATTGATTTAGCAAACTTCAAAACAGTAGCAAGCGGTTCGTCACGATCAATGGCCATCATGGTAAAGTTCGGATTGCTTTTATGTTTCTGCCAGATATCCTTTTCAATAAATGGCATTTCTTTCCGGCAAACGCTGCACCAGCTGGCAGTAAATTGGAGCATTACCACTTTCCCTTTTAAAGAGGATAGTTTCACTGTTTTGCCATTCGTCATTTTTATGCTGAAATCAGGTGCTTTGTCTCCCACTTTGACTAAATACGCCCTGTCGTCTTTTGTCTGACCAAATGCAGAAACAGAAAAAACAAGTGCAATGAATAAAATAAGTTTTTTCATAAAAATTATTATTTAAATAGAAGTGTTTTTTTTTATTCTTTAAATTCGTAGAAACAAAAGTACAAAAAACGGCACAAGTATTTACCCGTACCGGTTTTTGTCTTTTATCTTTTGTCTATTTTCTTTTGTCTTTTGTCTTCCTGATAATTACATATCCCACTGTTCGCACGTTGCAATTAAGTCATCGAAAGTCTTGATTTTTGATTTAGCCTGTACTTCGATCATTTGTGCTTCCATAGCTCCATCATATGTTTCCTCCGTTACATCCCGGATAACCCCCACTGCAACGGGCATTTCAGGTCCTTCCATCAATGCAAGTTTCATATGAAGGGTAGTGTCCTCACAAGAGGCATCGTGAATCAGTATATCGCTTTCCTTGATTCCGTTTTCGCCGATGGTGACTACTTTGAGATTAAAACCATCGAGTACCAACCCTTTATTCAGGTCTTTGCCGAATACCATTGGTTTACCATGCTCCAGCAAAATCAGCCTTTCGGTACGAAATTCCCTTTCTGCCAGCCAACTGTGAGCTCCATCATTGAAGATGACACAGTTTACCAGGCATTCTACAATGGATGTTCCCTTATGACGTGCTGCAGCCAACATAGCAGTTTGCGCATTCTTTAAGTCCACATCCAACAGGCGCGCAAAGAATGTTCCCCGTGCACCCATAGTCAATTCTGCCGGGCGGAAAGGACGCTCCACGGTCCCAAACGGAGAAGATTTGGTAACGAAACCTTTTTTAGAAGTCGGAGAATATTGTCCTTTAGTTAAGCCGTAAATCTGGTTGTTGAATAGTATTACGTTTATATCCACATTGCGACGAACGCTGTGGATGAAATGATTCCCACCAATAGCCAGGCAATCGCCATCACCTGTAATTTGCCATACCGACAAGGCCGGGTTAGCAACTTTTACACCTGTAGCAACAGCAGCTCCACGACCGTGAATGGTGTGAAAACCATAACTGCTCATATAATAGGATAGGCGTGAAGAACATCCAATCCCTGAAATGATAGCCGTTTGATGTGGTGGTACACCTAATTCGGCCATTACTTTTTGAAGTGTATTGAGCACAGCGTAGTCACCGCAACCAGGACACCAGCGTACATATTGATCGCTTTTAAAGTCCTTGGCCGTATATTGCTTTAATGTTGTTTCTGAAGTTTCCATGTGTTGAAAATTTTGATTGTTACCTCGAAGCATTCAACTTCATAAGTTGAGTTTGATTCGAAATGTTTATTTTTAGTATACTCTTATTAAAACAGACTAACTATTTAAATCCCCCTTTAGAATGCAGGGGTTTACATCAAATGATTGAAACATTCTTCCAGTTCATCAACCGTAAATGGTTGACCCTGAACTTTATTAAATTGTAAAAATTCAACTGCAGCCACCTTTGAACGTAGTAAATTTGCAAATTGTCCACTGTTTAATTCGCATACCACAACTTTCTTGTAACGCTGAATTACTTCCACCGTATTTTTAGGAAGTGGATTAATATAATTGAAATGTGCCAATGCAATTTTTTTACCTTTTTTATTGATCGAATTAACCGCGCTCATTAAGTGTCCGTGAGTTCCTCCCCAACCGATAACCAATAAATCGGCATCTGCATTTCCTTCCACTTTCAATTCGGGAAGAATCTGGCTTACGTTATTTACCTTTTGTTCGCGTGTATCCACCATTAACTGGTGATTCAGTGCTTCAGTAGAAATACCGCCTGTTTCGTAGTCTTTTTCAAGTCCTCCGTTCCGGTGGCCAAAGCCTTCCGTCCCAGGGATACTCCAATACCTTACTTTTGTTTTTTCATTCCGGGAAGCTACATTGAACCCTTCCTCCATTTCAGGAGTGACTAAATTCAGGCTGATATCAGGTAATTCAGCCAGGGTGGGCAGTTTCCACAAGGATGTTCCGTTTCCGATAAATGCATCACTGAGCAAAATAACGGGAGTCATATATTCCAGGGCTATTTTTCCGGCCATAAATGCCTGATGGAAGCAATCATCGGGCGTACTGGCTGCCATAACTACTACGGGGCTTTCACCATTACGTCCGTACAAAGCTTGTAACAGATCGGTCTGTTCTGTTTTTGTTGGTAAACCGGTGGATGGACCACCACGCATAACATCAACAATTACAAGAGGTAATTCTGCCATAACTGCCAGTCCGATGGCTTCTGATTTTAATGCCAATCCCGGTCCGGAAGTGCTTGTTGCTGCCAGGTAACCGGCAAATGAGGCACCGATAGCCGAACTTATTCCGGCTATTTCATCTTCAGCCTGTACCACTTTTACTCCCAGGTCTTTTCGCAACACCAGTTCGTGCATTATGTCGGTGGCAGGAGTAATCGGATAACTTCCAAGATATAAGTTCAGACCGGCTTTTTTGGCTGCAGCAATTAATCCCCAGGCGGTTGCCTTGTTTCCACTTATGCTGGTATATTTCCCTTTCGGAGTTTCATGTGATTTTTCTACAAAATAAGTATTGATGGCTAAATGCAAATTATTACCGTAATTAAAGCCATCAGTCAATACTTTTACATTTGCATGTAAAATATCCGGTTTTTTGCCAAATTTGTTTCCAAGGAAATGAATCGCCTGTTCGATAGGCCGGTTGAATAACCAGCAAATCAATCCAAGTGCGAACATGTTTTTACTGCGTAATACCGTTTTATTATCGAATCCAAAACCTTCCAGGCTACTTTGGGTAAGAACCGACAGAGCTGCCGGGATTAATTGAATTGTATCGGATATGCCTAATTCTTCGAATGGGTTTTCGGTAGTGAAACCGGCTTTATCAAAACCTGATTTGTTAAATGTATCCGAATCGAATATGATAACACCCCCTTTTTTTATTGCGTTGGCATTCACTTTCAACGCTGCAGGATTCATTACTACCAATACATCGGGATCGTCGCCGGGAGTGTATATTTTACTGGATCCCAAGTGTACCTGAAAGCCGGATACTCCACCCAATGTCCCCTGTGGGGCACGGATTTCGGAAGGATAATCCGGAAACGTTGAAATCTCGTTTCCTAAAATGGCCGAAAGATTTGAGAAAAGTGTTCCGGTAAGCTGCATCCCATCCCCGGAATCACCCGAAAATCGAACCACTACATTGTCTAATTCAGTTTTATTGTTTGTACCCATGATTTTCTGAGTTGTATTTAATATGGATGATTCAAAAAATAATATGCTTATATACAAAAGTAAGTAAAAGGGTTTGTTTTTGCAATTATCTTAACCAAAGTATGCTATATTTGATTGTTTTGATGGATTAACGCTTACTATTTTGTATATTTATTCGATATAATAGTAAGAAAATTAATCACACAAAAATATGAACCGGTTGTATTAATTCTTCATGATCTATTGAAGAACTGTTCCAGCCGGTTTTATATTTCAGTTGCTTATCGCATGAATAACAAATTAGAATTCTGCATTGTTCGGAGTACGTGGAAATGGTATGACATCACGTATGTTGGACATACCGGTTACGAACAATAACAGGCGTTCAAAGCCAAGTCCGAAGCCCGAATGAGGTGCTGTACCAAATTTTCGTGTTTCCAGGTACCACCAGATATCTTTAGTGGGAACGCCCATTTCGTCGGCACGGTTTTTAAGTCGTGTATAATCTTCCTCCCGTTGTGAGCCGCCAATTATCTCTCCGATTTTAGGGAATAATACATCCATCGCCCGGACAGTTTTTCCATCTTCATTTTGCTTCATGTAAAATGATTTGATTTCTTTCGGGTAATCAGTCAAAATAACCGGTTTGTTGAAATGCTTTTCTACCAGGTAGCGTTCGTGTTCTGATTGCAGGTCGGTTCCCCATCCTACAGGAAATTCGAATTTTTGCCCTTTGGCAATGGCAGCTTCCAGAATTTCAACTCCTTTTGTATATGTAACCCGTTCGAAATCGTTGCTTACAACTGAGTTCAACCGTTCAATCAGTTCCTTGTCGTACATGTTGCACAGAAAATCAAGGTCATCTTTGCAATTGTCCAGTGCCCAGCGAATACAGAATTGAATAAAATCCTGTGCCAGTTGCATGTTATCTTCTATTTCATTGAAAGCCACTTCAGGTTCGATCATCCAAAATTCCGACAGATGCCTGGGAGTATTTGAATTTTCAGCCCTGAAGGTTGGTCCAAAAGTATAAATTGATCCCATTGACATGGCAGCAAGTTCTCCCTCAAGTTGACCGGAAACAGTCAGGCTGGCTTGTTTGCCAAAAAAATCGTTTGTATAATCAATTGCACCTTCATCGTCTTTTTTCAGGTCATACAGATTCATAGTGGTCACCTGGAACATTTGCCCGGCTCCTTCGCAATCGGATGCTGTTATAATGGGTGTGTGGAAATAAAAGAATCCCCTTTCATGAAAAAATGTATGTATAGCCATGGCCATGTTGTGCCGGATGCGGAAAATAGCACCGAAAGTATTTGTCCTTGGTCGAAGATGTGCTATTTCACGCAAAAACTCCAGCGTATGTCCTTTTTTTTGCAGCGGATATGTCTCCGGGTCAGCAATGCCATAAATTTCAATTTTAGTGGCTTGTATCTCCACAGATTGTCCTTGACCCATTGAGGCAACCAACAAACCTGTTACGCTTAAACATGCACCTGTTGTGATAGGCTTTAAATAGTCGTCACCAAATTTTTCATTATCGGCTACTACCTGAATATTATTGATTGTCGAACCATCATTCAATGCAATAAAACTAACATTTTTATTTCCACGACGGGTGCGGACCCAGCCTTTTATATTCACTTCTGCACCAAAATCTGTTCTTTTCAGTGCATCAACAATAATTGTTCTACTCATACTGTTCTGTTTATTGAGATATCTATGATTTAACTATTTCTATTTTAAATGCAAAAGTACGAAATTTCATTGAAAATAAACCCTTATAAATACAAAAAAGCACCATGTTCGCGTTGAACAGGTGCTTTTTTTAAAAGTTTAAATCCGAATTATTTTCTCTTTGATTGATCTATGCTTCCAATCATGCTCATAGCGCAACGAAATCCGATATCATTGCTTGATTTATTCTGATCCAAATGCCGGCGTGTGGAAGGATTTAGCCAATAAGCCCTGTCTTTCCATGATCCACCTTTGTACACCCTGGTATTATCCGTAATAGAGGGTCTCAAAACATCAGTAGGGTCAATTACAACATGTGTGTTTAAATTAGCCAGTCCGGTACTGTCATTCAGTGTAAAATCGATTTGTGAAGTCGGATCTCCATCTTTAAAATTACGAACGTCATCACCTTTGGCAACTTCATATTTGATTCGTCCGAGGGAATCAATCTGATATGTTTTATTTCCTAAAGCATCCTCCTTGAAAACAGGTGTTTTATAAACATTTCCCCTGAATGAATTGTATTCTGCAATATCTTCATAAGATGTTGAACGATAAACATCCAAAACCCATTCGTTTACATTGCCGGCCATATTATACAATCCAAAATCATTCGGATAATAAGAATCTACCGGTGCTGTAATTGTTGCTTTATCATTCAGGCTACCCGAAGTGCCCATCATATCACCACGTCCACGAACAAAATTTGCCATCATTCGTCCCATCTGTGCTTTTGTTGGGTTACGAACCTGTGAACCCGACCATGGATAAATTTTACCTTCTGGTACCATTCCGTTTTTACCGGATGTCAGTGCGTAAGCTGCAAATTCCCATTCAGCTTCAGTTGGTAAACGGAAATCGGAGAAAAGGATACCGTCGGACATATCTACTTTCCGGTTCTTGCCATATAAATCTTTTTTAGCCATTTTGCCAACGGCAGGTTGGTAAGATTCTTGCTTTAAATATTTTTGTGTATTAAAGATAAAGCTGTTAGATATAGAATCCTGGTTGGTCTGTGTTTCAAGAGTTGAAAAAACAGGAGGCAAAATTACCCCGGCACGAATTAAGGCTAATTCATTTACACGGTCCGTGCGCCATTGACAGAAATCCATTGCCTGTTCCCAGGTTACACCTACTACCGGATATTGATCAAATGCAGGGTGTGTAAAATAATTTTCCAGATACGGTTCGTTATAAGCTAACTCCTCACGCCAAACGGTAAAGTCAGGTTGAGCTTTTTGAACAAGCCGTGGAGCTGTTTTACTAAATACAGCTTTCATCCAGTTGGTATATTCACGCCAATCTATATTTCTTATTTCAAATTCATCCATATAAAATGAACTTACAGTTATCTTTCTTGGTTTATTGTCACGAGGGGCAGTAATGTATTCACCTTTTTCACCAATGGTAAACGATCCTCCTTCAATTGCCACCATACCAGTTGGAACTTCTGATATGTAACCTTTTTTAACTGTAAAACCTGCTTCAGTTTTGTCATTGTATTTCCAGCCTGTTACACGGGAACTACCTTCGTTGGTAGGTTTACTGACGCAAGCAATCATGGTTATTGCTAAAGATATCGCTGCTAATTTAGCTATGGTTATCAATTTCATATGAGATGATATAAATTAAAGAATGTAAAATGTTTAATAAACTCTGCAAAAATAGTATTTTTTTTCCTGTATATAGACGAATACAAAAGTTTTTTTTGGCGTTTTCAAAAAAATACTGCATATTAATAACTAGTTTCTAACAAAAAAAGTATAGTTTGCGATAAAAATTTCAATTTTTTGTTATTCTAACAACTCTATCGCTATATTTTCTTACTTTTGCATTTGCTTTAACTACATGGATAAAAGAATGATATTTTCAAGGACATGAGAACTAATTCGTTGCAACTTAAATTAAATAACCGGTTGGTTGATTTATCTAATCCGTTAGTCATGGGGATTGTTAATATTACTCCAGACTCTTTTTTTAGGGGAAACAGGTTTGTTACTGATAAAGCTATTTTGCTGGCCGTCGAAAAGATGCTTTTCGATGGTGCAACAATTATTGATATAGGAGGCTATTCAACCAGACCATTAGGTGAGGTTATTTCGCAGGATGAAGAAATCCGTCGTATCTCTCAGGGACTGGAAATTATATTAAAAAAATATCCGGATATTATTCTGTCGGTTGATACATTCAGGTCGGGTGTGGTAAGATCCATTTCAAAAAACTTCAATGTTGCCATGATAAACGATGTCAGCGGTGGTACTCTGGATGATTTAATGTTCGAAACCATTGCTGATTTACAACTGGCTTATGTGCTTATGCATATGCGGGGTACTCCCAACACCATGCAGTTAAATACAAAGTATGACGATGTTGTGTCAGAAGTTTTACATTTTTTGGAAAAACGACTGGCACAATTGCATTTATTAGGGGTAACCGATGTGGTCATTGATCCCGGATTCGGGTTTGCAAAAACAATTGAGCAAAACTATCTGTTGTTGAATAAACTGAAATATTTTCAACAACTGAACGTTCCTGTCCTGGCAGGAGTTTCAAGAAAATCCATGTTAACAAAAGTACTTGACATCGAAACTGACGGGGCACTTAATGCTACTACTGCTGCAAATATGCTGGCTCTGATTGGAGGTGCATCTATATTAAGAGTGCATGATGTAAAAGAAGCCAGGCAAACTATCCGTATTTATAATAAGTATATGGAAGGTTAAGTAATTGTCAATTAGAGAATAAGGAAAGATAAAACCATCAATCTATGGGATTTCAAATAGGAATAAAAGATATTATCGATGTTTTTTTGGTAGCATTGTTACTCTACCAGGCCTTTAAACTCCTCAAAAGAACAGGAGCAGTAAATATCTTTATTGGTATTTTAGCTTTTATAATTTGTTGGTTCCTTGTTTCGTATGTATTCAAAATGGAACTGCTCGGAGGAATTTTTGACCGGATAGTGAGTGTTGGTGCTTTTGCATTGATCGTGCTCTTTCAGGATGAAATCAGGCGGTTTTTTTCCAGAATAGGTTCCCGAAGGAAAGGAAGTATTTTCCATTCGTTCAAACGATTCTTTGTAAGTGACAATAACAACAAAGAAAAAACCGACTTTGACCTCGTCCAAATTGTACTGGCTTGCCGCAATTTAGCTAAAAGTTCTACCGGGGGATTGATTGTACTCACCCGAAATAACAACCTGGAGTTTTATACCCATTCAGGTGAGCAAATCAATGCATCTATTAACTCCAGGTTAATTGAAAACATTTTTTTTAAAAACAGCCCGTTACATGATGGGGCTTTAATAATCTCCGATCGGAAACTAAAGGCAGCTGCCTGCATTTTACCTGTATCCAAAAATCAATCCATTCCAAAACGTATGGGATTAAGACATCGGGCTGCCCTGGGAATAACCGAACATTCCGATTCAATAGCCATTGTGGTATCCGAAGAAACCGGCCATATTTCATGGGCCCTGAACGGACAGCTCACTACAAATGTCAAACCTGAGCAGTTGGAACATTTCCTGTCTGAGGTGATGGCTAATTAAATTGAAATAATGATACCCGGAAATGCCATTTTAGGTTTTTCCCTTACAAGTGAATGCTAAACTTAATAGCTTTAGCATCCAATCTGAAATTTTCTTTCTTAATTATCCATAATATTATTCCTGAGCTGGAGTCAGTTTCCGTTGTAATTTCCCGGGGACCGAACCGTCTAACTTCATTGATGATCCTCATTTTTCATTTTATATAGAAATCTATCAGGAACATAACCAGATAAAAATGCCTGTATAGTATGCTAAGAAATCTAGCGGTTGTAACTATATATACCTGTGTTTTTTATAACAGGCATCGGAGATGTACAGACAGAATAAAAGGTAATCAACTGAAAGAAAATGCTTACCTTTGACACGAAAATGAAGGAAAAAATGCATATATTCGTACGTATCTTCATCCCTTATCATTTCAACTTTTTTAAATTTGAATTGTTTTATTATTAATGTATTATATTATCAACAAATTAATCAATAGATTATGGATAAAATTTCAACTGTTGTAAAACCTGGTGTTGTAACCGGAAAAGATTTACAATATATCTTTAAAGTGGCAAAAGCAAACGGATTTGCTATTCCTTCTGTAAATGTCGTTAGTTCTTCCACTGTGAATGCAGTCATGGAAGCAGCAAAAATTTCCAATGCACCGGTAATGATTCAGTTTTCCAATGGTGGTGCAGCATTTAATGCAGGCAAGGGATTAAAACTTGAAGGTCAGCAGGCAGCTGTTCTTGGAGCTATTGCCGGAGCAAAACACATTCATACCCTGGCGGAAGCCTATGGCGTTTATGTCGTTCTACACACAGATCATGCAGCCAAAAAATTACTTCCATGGATTGATGGACTACTGGATGCCGGTGAAAAGTATTTTGCCGAAACAGGTAAACCGCTTTTCAGTTCACACATGCTCGATTTATCCGAAGAACCTATTGAAGAAAATATTGCCATCAGCAAACGTTACCTCGAACGTATGAGCAAAATGGGAATGACACTCGAAATTGAGCTTGGCATTACAGGTGGTGAAGAAGATGGAGTTGATAACAGTGGAATCGACAATAGCCTGCTGTATAGCCAACCGGCTGATGTGTTTTACGCGTATGAAGAATTAAGCAA
>Ga0302215_10000639_pt1 | contig 25539 bp, 15 predicted proteins | sample II_Fen_N3_1_FD_194580 | JGI IMG/M metagenome (GOLD analysis project Ga0302215, IMG submission 194580) | Peat permafrost microbial communities from Stordalen Mire near Abisko, Sweden - II_Fen_N3_1 | ecosystem: Environmental > Terrestrial > Soil > Wetlands > Permafrost | place: Sweden: Abisko... | reverse complement strand
CACCCCACCGGGGGGCGGGCCAGTACTTAAGCGTGGCTACCTATAGTTATTTTACTTAAAAAAATTATATTTATGCTTACTTACATGCCATTACTTTATGCTTGTAGTATTTCGTAGCAGTGTCGTAAAAGCCCTTACTTCGTATGCATAGAAGGTGAGCACTTATTCCGTGTATTGGGTTTGTGTAAAGTAAAAGCAAGTGATAAGTAAGTATGAGGCAAGTCATATAATATCATTAATATTTATGGGGATACCTAGTAAATTAATAACAATAATAAATTACCAGATCTATAATTATACGGCCAGCCGAATTCGAATCGACACAATTCGTTTGGAAGACGAAAGGTCTACCATTAACCTATGGCCGTTTTAGATTATATATTATTATATAACTATAAAAACTTATATAGAATAATATTTATAATATACTTGTTATACCTACCAAGCAAGGGCTCACTCCGCATGAGCAAGACCTCTACGCAATTTTAATATAGCATAAGACCTGTCGGGTTCGAACCGACGTAACAAAGATTAAAAGTCTCGTATTTTACCATTAAACTAAGGTCTCTTATATATTATTAAGATAATAATATATAAAGTTAATGAAATCAAGTAGTATTCAAACTTATCTTCAGTAAATATATCTAGATATAAACAGTTTTTATACGTATTAATAGTAAATTATACCCATTATTAAATTGAACTAGAAAGATAGGTAGTACACGTCATGTAATTTAACGTATATAATATTTAGTAACTATTATAAATAAGCTAAATTAAACATGATAAACCTAATTCATTAATTAAATTCTTAGTAGGTATTCTCTAAATTGAGCCGTACTTTTTACATCATTTAAACAACCATTATGGGTCTGGTTTCTAGGATTAATAATAACTCTAGGCTCAGCTATAGCGTCACTTTGCCTTACTTTAGTCATAACTTCATATATACCGTTAGTACCCTGAGCTCTACTCTGAGATACTCTATCAGCTAAAAGATGGGTATCTTGATCGCTCAGAGTAGCGGCAGGACTAAATAGATTTCGAGAATATATAGATGTATTGTCTAATCCCCTTCTTTCCCACCCTTGTTGATCTATTTTGGCTCTAATAGTGTCCATGTTAGTTTCCGTAGAATTAACGGAATTAAGGACAGTATTAAAAAAATTAGGAGTAGGGTTTCCACCACCCCCTAACGGTGGAATATTACCACCTCCTATCGGTGGAATATTACCACCTCCTATCGGTGGAATGTTTCCACCCCCAGTTGAGAGTAAATTACCATCAGTTAAAGATAAATTACCCTCAAAGGGGACAGATGAAAAGGACATAATGTCGTAGTAATTGTCATATAGTGACAATATAATTAAATTAAATTCCAAATCATACCCTACATTATAAATAAATAAAAACAATCGTAAAGAAAGCATTATCTTTATGCCTAATGGTAAATAAGAGAAAAAATAAGAGAACAAGATGTATAAAGAATAAAAGTAAGAATATGATTTATTATCTCTACATATAGAATGCATCTGATATACAAAATATAAACAAATAATCAGATTATATATTACTATGCTAATACAATAAATTAGACTATATAGTAGTCTAATAACACAATAAATTAGACTATATAGTAGCATAATAATATAATAAATAGCAACTACTGTAAATATAGTATAAACAAATATATTAATTACTCCGTATGTACATATAATATAACTTAAGAACCTCAGTAATAGATCGAAATAAATAGGAAAAGTCACACCACATCCACAAAATGTCAATATAGGATTGAGGATTCCAAACCCAGATGATGATTTTCTGTAGAGTGATATGCTAGTACCCGTCACAAACCCACCGCAATAAAAGCCGTACCTATCATAACATGAATCCCATGAAAACCCGTTCCAAAATAAAAACATGACCCGAAAGCTCCATCACTAATTGTGAAAGATGATACGCTGTATTCTATACCCTGGAAACCTGTAAATACTATGGCTAATAATACTGTGGCAACTAAACCATATAAAGCACCACTTCTATTTCCTTGTATTAAGGAATGGTGAGCATAGGTTACAGTAACACCAGATGATAATAATATAACTGTATTAAGTAAAGGTAATTCAAAAGGATTAATGGCCTCTATACCCATAGGAGGTCATTGAGCACCTAACTCTACTGTGGGAGACAAGGCACTATGGAAGAAAGCTCAGAATATAGCCAAAAAGAATAATGCTTCACTTACTATAAATAAGGCTACTCCCATGTTTAATCCTCTTTGTACTGCTAATGTATGATTTCCTAAGTAAGTTCCTTCACTTATAACGTCCCGTCATCATAATGTCATTGAAGAAATTACAGTTAAGAAAGCTAACATTAAAAATTTATCTGCGTGACTAAAACCATGCATTGTTAAAACTCCACTTGTAGTTAAAGTTAATAAAGCAATACACGTAAATAAGGGTCAGGGGGAAGGTGACACTAAATGAAAAGGATGAGCTTGAAAATTACTTCTAGTCAAATTAGTCATTTGTAAATTTATATCACTCTATATTACAATTTAATATAAGAATTTTTATTAGATTGGTATATATAAATCTCCTAATCTAATTATTTATATAGTATTCTGGTTTCTTATATTACTCTTGCCTAATTATCAAAGAGAAGCATGAGAAGCATGAAAAGCCTATAAAAAGCCAGATATAAGAGCTTGCGCATCTACATAAATCTACATAAAAATTCTTATTTTTACATGACAAAAACATATAATTATTTCCAATGAGAAAATTATTTAGCATATTATCCCTTTAAGATACTAGGCCAAATAACTATAATTAAGGAATAGGTGACTTGAACACCTAACCTACCGTGTGTAAAACGGTTGCTCTACCATTAAGCTAATCCCTTTAATTAATACACGGGTCAGACCGGCTTCGATCCGATATATTCTTTCTTGACAAAAAAGTTCCTTACCTATTAGGATACTAACCCTTGACACACTAATGTATATAAATAAACTTTTGGTATAACGCTTGCATGGCTTCGCTAGAAGTAAGGGCTTACCAAGTATATCCACTGCACAAAACTATAACTAATGCTTCTATTAATATTTATCTGATCCTTTCATTAATTTTTCTTTCCACAGGAAAGAGGTAATAATGAAGTACTATGGCTGGTTAAGTGATGATACAAAATAATTATATTTAGCTTATATTATAATATATTTATAAGACTAATATGCTGTGTCCTTGCTTATCCCTTCTCCCTTACACAGTATGGGATGAGAGCAGAGGACACAGCAATAAGACAGCCCTTACTTATAAGACTTCTCCTAAGAAGCCTGGCTAAGTGTTAATACAATTAATCCTTTTGTTTTATTGTTATAACAATGGCACCAACCATAGCTAATAGTAATATAATAGAAGTTAGTATTAGTCATATGCTATAACTAGTGTACATTATATTACCTATACTTGTAATATGACTAGCTTCTGCTAAATTACCATCTCATATTTTACTAGTAACAAAAAAAATTTCACCATTATCCTGTACTCCGTTTAAAGTACTATTTAAATTGAAAAATTTATAAAAAACATCACTATAATTGTTGCTTGACATATCATTTAATGTATTGTTTACACCAGATGTGTAACCATTTACTGAAGCAATACTATAAGGTAATATTTGATATAAGGGATAATTAAATGAAATAGCAATAAATATAGCCAAAGGTATACTATTACTTGTATTACTTAATAGTTCACTTATTCTAACATTAATTAACATTAGAATAAATAAGAATAAAATAGATACAGCACCAACATAAACTAATAGATAAGAAAGTCCAATAAAATTTAAACCTAATGTCATAAGATAACTGGCTATACTTAAAAATAAACCGATCAAGAACAAGACAGAAACCACAGGGTTCTTGCTAATAATAACAAGTATACCACATAAAATTGCAGCTAAAGAAATAATATCCAAAGCTTCTGTTCTATAGCCATTGGTAAAAGTTTCGTTTAATAAAAATAAACTATTCATAATAAATAAAAATACTACCTCACTTCATTATTTTATTTTGTTGGTTTTATAATAAACGCCTACAAAAAGTACAAATATAAAAAAAAAGTAATAACTACTCTAGTTAAAAGTTATTAACTAATTTGAGGATTGAGCAGTTATATCCTAAAGCTAAGACACGTACAAGACTTGAACCTGTATCATTGTGGCCGTAACACAAAGCTTTACCATTAAGCTAACATGCCTCAAAACTTGAGCGAGCCCTCAAGATGAATTGAACATCTATCATAATATTAACAGTATTATGCTCTACCATTGAGCTATAAGGGCTAATTAAATGTCTGTCGTGTCATTACCCCGAGATAATACACACACAAAACAGACAAAACAGAAAAGCCAATAGTTAGAGTAAAATCAGGGTAAGGGCTTGGCTCTGCCATACTACGTACTATGTGATGTCTTGCTCTGCTTCGCAAGGGAGTAAGTCATCACTAGGAAACAAGAGATTTGAACTCTTAAAAGTCTATTACTATTGAGTTTACAGCTCAACCCATTTTACCAATAATGGAAGTTTCCTTTTCTCTGTTTTATGCTTAATAAAGTAAATAAACGGCAATAGAATCCGGAAAACAATAAAATAAACACTTGCTACGTAAATAATAATAAGTAGGTGGATAATCATAATAGTCATAATTAGGTATATAATTATAAGTGCGCAGTGTGATACTACCTGCGTAATCCGGAGTAAAAATAATTAACTTTAAATAGCTAAATAAGCCTGTATCTGGATTCGAACCAAACTTTATATATATGTTATCGCCTAAACAAGACAAGACATATAAATAATATACCAAAAACAGGCATATATAATGTATATCTAAACGGTAAGGTTTAAATATAATTATATACGTTATATATTGTTAACATTAATTAATCCCGTGCAAGTTCCCCTACACGAACCGTATTTCGACTTAACACCAATCAAAGTCACGCATACGAAAATCTTCCATATAAGTAACTAGAAGTGATTATCTAGAATAAAGATATAAGAAAGACCAAACTTATTGCACACACTTCTTTCGGCGCCTGACGAGTAGTTAGTACCTATCTGAGATTAAATTCACCGTGACGTGGTGATTCACGATTACTAGTAATTCCTTATTCATGCAGTCGAATTTCAGACTACAATCCTTGTTATATCCTATTTTATTAGATTAGCTCCAATTCACATTATTGCATCATTTTGTATAGGAATATGTGGCACGTCTATCGCCCACAACATTTAGGCCATGATGACTTGTCTTGGTCCCTATTATCTTTCCCATGTAAAGGTGAACTGCTTTATTTCTTATTATAATAATATAATGTACACAAATAAAGCAAGGGTTTCCGTTAATTTAATGGAATTAACCAATATCTCACGACATTAACTGAAGACAGCCGTGCAACGCTTGTAATATCTTTAAAAATATCACCTAGTATTGTGACCACAAGGTGGTTACAGCAAGATAATATTTTTATTGCTAATGTCTGATCTGGCAAAGCCAAAGCTATGTCAAGGCAGGCATAAGTATAAAAAGATAATATTCAAGTTGTGGTAAGGTTTTTCGCGTACCTACGAATTAAATAACATACTTCACTACTGGTTTCAGAAACGGTCTAATGATTTCAGTTCCTGCGTTGCCACATTACTCTTGAGGTGAAATGCTTACACTTTCATTTATAGACTAAACTAGGGTCTAATCTATGGCATTCATCATTCTCTGCTTGGACTACTAGGGTATCTAATCCTGTTCGTTACCCGAGCCTTCGTCCCTCAACGTCAGTTATTAGATAAAAGGTTGCTTTCGCCGTTACCAGTCCTTATGGTATCAAAGAATTTCAACTCTACTCCATAAATACTCCCCTTCTCATATATAACTCTAGTATAACCGTATCCTGTTTAAGACTAATTATACCGTCTAGGTACCCTTTAAACCTACTAAAGATGAATAACACTAGTCTTCTACGTATTACCGCGACTGCTGGCACGTAATTTGGTCAAGACATATAGATATAAAATTGTCATAATCATTATTATATCTAGAACTTTATTCGATAAAATCGATGTTATACTGTCGGTTGAACCCAATTGTTCTGCCATATTATAATTAACTTGAAGGGTGTAAAAATAACTTAGGCAACCACTCACTATTGTGAATTAACCACAAACTAATTGACAGGCGCTGTCACAGCGCCCCTCGTTACAAGTTGTCAAAAAGAATATAATATATGTTAGAGTTTCAAAAAACTTTTATAAATATCATAAACCACCAGTATAACTAGCCGAAGCTATACATTCCCCCAAGTTGCTGGTTCAGCCGTTAGGCTATTGACCAATATTCCCCACTGCTGTACTAAACGTATTGGGGTTTTTTCAGACCCAATGTGATCGATCGACCTCTCAGCCTCGACTACGGAATTTTTGGCTAGTTAAACCATTACTTTAACTACTACCTATCCGAAATATTTATTGTCCTCTTAAAGCGGAAACTTATTTCCTTTATAACTATAAGGCATTTAACCTTACTTTAAGGCAGCCAAAATACTATATACTCACCTGTACACCACTTTTAATAAAATGAATAGTCTTTATATCCTTGGTTGAATGTCTTTTTCAAAACACTCAGAAAAAGATACTACAAATTAAATTAAACGTTCGATTAGCATGTGTCAAGCACTTGGACAGCGTTCATTCAGAGCCATCATCAAACTCAGCCTATTGGTGTAGTACGGTAACAAATTACAACGATTTACTACACCATTACTATTATATACTTAATGAAGTTTTTTTTTCTTTTCTTATTTTTCTTACTTCGTATTGTATACGAAGTATGGCAAGAAAAGGAATAGGTGGTTTTGTTCTGACTATATAAAGGCCATACTACCTGTTGTACTTACTTACTTTGCAAAGGAGAGTAAGTGCTTACTTCCTTGCCTTGCTTTGCCTTGACTTAGTCAAGGCAAAGCATGACTAAGCAGTATAAATAACATATGAACTTTACGTTAAAGTTTATGACTTTACCTCTTGCTTCCGTAACATGGCTCATGCCAAGTAAGCACTTACTTCGTAGAGCAAGTATTCCACTTATAGCGTTATATTTTAATTTTGGATACCTTTAAGCCGGTTCCTGTAAATAGTTATTAGTCTATAGTAAGGCCTAACAAAGAGCTTGCAATTTCATTAACTTTATTTTACTGTACATATTATATATGTACATATTATATATATACATTTAGCTTTTATTGTTTTGTGCTTACTTTTATTTACGTAGTGTTGATGCTTGTTATTGCTTTGGCACACGTAAAAACAAGAAGTAGGCTTATATTACAATTCTAGAAATATATCATTTATTTTCTCTTTAATACCCAAATTTTTACTTAACACACATTTACTATATGTTTACATTTGATAAGCACTGGACTTTCCTATATTGTATATTAATACAATACATATACTATTAGTATCACAAAATAAGTATTATTTATCTTGCTCTTACTTTATTTATAAGTAAGCCTTACTTTGCCATGTGAAATAGCAAGGAAGTAAGTACTGCAAGAAAAAGACACATACAACCCTAATTAATGCTGTAATTAGTGTAGATCTAAAGCATCTTTTATATAGCTACTAGTTAAAACTACAAAAACTTGGGCTTGTATAAAAGCAATACCTAATTCTAAACCACTGAATGCTATAATAAAAGCCAGAGGTATTAGACCTAAGAAGAAAAATATAAATCCACTTGTCATAATATTATAAGTAAACCCTGCTAATATATTTAATAACATGTGACCACTTAATATGTTGGCACCTAGTCTAAGACCTAAAGAAACATTTCTAGATAAATACGATATAAATTCTATTAATACTAATAAAGGTAATAGTGCTAAAGGACATCCAGCTGGTACTAATAAAGAAAAGAATTCTAAACCGTGTTTTTGGAAACCTAATATAGTTGCACCCAATACTACAGTAAAACTAAGAGAAAATGTAAATATAAAATGACTTGTTGAGGCAAAACTGTATGGTACCATACCTATCAAGTTATTTACTAGTATAAATATAAATAAAGTATAAATAAAAGGGAAATATATTTGTCCTTTAGTAGGATTTATTTGGTTTGTTACTATACTATGTATAGTAGCATATATAGACTCTTGACTTATAGATCAGCTATTACTTACAACTTTGTTATAGTTAGTAGCTAAAAGACTTAAAGTTAATACTATAAATGCACCCAAAGTTAAATATAATCCTATATTTGTTAAGGAAATATGTAAATTACCTAAAATAGGAGCATCTAAACTTAAAAGGTTTCTTATTTCAAATTGATCTAACGGGCTGGTTATATGAGAGAAATTAGTCATATTCTAATTTATTATTTATATTTATTGAAATAAATAGAGAGTTTTAATCTTGCTATATCTAGTAAGTACTGACACTTACTCTTGCCTTGGCACACGTGCTTTTATTTCTAGCAAAGCCATGCAAGAAGTGTTTAATTTAAAAAGCAATAAGTATTAGCCAAGTATTGGCTTTGGATTACGACTTACTTTGCCTTGACCCAGTCAAGGCACTGCATAAGCCCCATCATAAACAGTGAGTAAGTGCTTCGCATTATCACGCTATTATTTATAATGCGACAATAGACGAAAAAAAAATGGAGAAGTATAAATTATAATTTGCTTATAAATATACGAGTAGTAAATAAACGAACAAATCTAGGTAATATGTATTTTGAAAATACGTATATCATAATAACAAGTAATATAAAAGCAAATGTCACTTGATTTACAAAGTAGAATGGTACTAATTGTGGCATATTATGGTAAATAAAATAAATTTCAATGTACAATATATAATTACTTGCGGAGCATTATGCTTTTGTCCTTACAAGGCTATGACTATTTTACGTAGTGTAGAGCACAAAAAGGGACAAAAGAAAATAATATCACATACTTCCTAAAAAAAGGAATAAACAACTACTGTTCGTTTTATAAATATGTTTTTTATTTACATTATCATTTAACTAAATATGAAAATTTTAAAGGGTACGCTTCTCACGAGAAGCAAAGGCAGATAATACTATGTCTTAATAAAGACCAGTAGAAGTAGTACAAGGCCTAGTTTATAAGAATAAACCAGAGTAAAGTTTTATTTTACTTTACTTTTTTTCTCAAAATAAATAGAAAGCCCTTACTTATTGCATTGCTTACTTTATTGCTAAGCAGAGCGTTGGATGGCAAGAAAGTAAGCACTTACTTCTTATAATAGAGAAAGTAAGAACTTTAGTTATTAAATATTAATGATGACACAGAGTAGTGTAAACCATCTAGAATAGGAGCAGGATATATACCTAATAACACTGTAAATACAACTAATGTAAGTAATATAAAGAATTCACGTTTATTAACATCGCTTATATTTGCATCAAAGTATCTACTAAAAGACCCTCCAAAAGCTATTCTATTAAACATATATATAGTATATGCAGCGGAAAATACTATAGAAGAACTAGCAAATACACCTAATAAAGGTAATCTTTCAAATACACCGTATAGTGACATAAACTCTCCTACAAAATTTAAAGTAAGAGGAACCCCACAATTACCTAATGATAATATAAAGAATAATATAGAAAATAAAGGCATTACTTGAGCAATACCTCTATAATAACTTATTAATCTAGTACCTGATCTATCATATAATACACCTCCAGCACAGATAAATAGACCACTTGAAACAAAACCGTGAGCTAACCCTAAAGCTATACCACCTTCTATTCCTTGTATAGTGTTACTGAACACACCTATAAGGTATACAGCTGCATGAGATACAGAACTGTAAGCTATAAGTTCTTTAACGTCTACTGTTCTTAAAGTACTAAAACTGGCGTATATAATAGTTATTACTCCTATAAGATATATTATATATGTATATTCTATAGAAGCTTTAGGTAATAATGGTAATATTAATCTAAATATACCATATAGACTTAATTTTAAGACAATGGCAGCTAATATTATACTACCACTTAAAGGTGATTCAACGTGAGCTTTTAATAGTCATGTGTTTAAAAATATAGTAGGAGTCTTTACTGCAAATGCTATAAATATACCATAAAATAAAAACAACTGTGTAGAATAGTTAAAATTAGTTTTATATAAAGCATCAAAATCTGTTGTACCCATTATAGAAGACATAGCTAATATAGACAATAGCAGAAATAGTGATCCAAATAGTGTATACAAGAATAAATAAAAACTTGCTCTTACTTTATTACTTGATCCGAATAAACCTATTAATATAAATAACGGAGGTAATATACTTTCAAAGAAAATGTAAAATAATAAGATATCTAATACTAAAAACACTGCTAATAATAAACTTTCTAACAATAAAATTATAATTACAAAGGATCTAACATTTTCATTAATAGAATTTCAGTTACTTAGTAGTGCAATAGGTATTATTATAGTTGTTAACATAACAAAGTATATAGATAAGCCATCTAAACCTAAATAGAAATCGTAGGAGCTAATTTGATGATATTCTTGTACAAACTGATATTGATTACTACTAAAGTCGAATAGTATGAATACAACTAAAGAAATAAAGAGGTTTATTATAGAAGTACTTAAACCAATAGTTTTTATACGCCTAACATTTAAAAGAGAAAGTTCCTTACCTTGTAGGGAAATGCCTGTAGATATTAAAAAAATCCCCAGCATAGGTATTAATAATAATAATGTAAGTAGCATTTATATATATATATATATAGTTAATCAATTTTCCTTAGGATTAAGTAAATCATATTACTTTAACCTTTATTAAGACCACATAGAACTATGTAGTATTATAAGTAATAATAGTGGTAGTATTAGTAGTAGTAGTAATAGTAGTAGTAAATTAGGCGTATAAAAGTATTGTAAATTAAATAAGGACTACTAGTATAATATACCAATTCTAATAAGGATATAAATATAAATATTCTAGCCAGAATTGCTAAATAGTTTAAAGGATAGTCTCTTATAATCTTATTATAACATATCTTGAGAAAAATCAAGGTTAATAGAAGTAAGTGATTTATTATTTTCAAGTTGTCTTTTAACTTTACTTAACTGACCTTTATCACCCTTTCTATAACGTTTGGCCCTAACTGCCTTCTTAGCCTTACCTATCTCGCTACTATTATATTTAGCCTTTGTGGCCTTACCTTTTTCACTATTATTATATTTAGCCAAACTGGCCTTAAAATTTTCACTACTACTATAATTAGCCTTCGCGGCTTTTCCTTTATCACTATTGATATAATTAGCCTTCGTGGCTTTTCCTTTATCACTATTATTATACTTGGTCTGCGAGGCTTTTATTCTTTCGAGTTTTTCACTCTCACTTCTTTTTTTTTTAGATTTGGTCTTTCCTTTGCCAGCATTTGACTTGTCGTGGTTTGGAGGCCCTCCACCTGGGTCCGGCCCTCCACCTGAACCCGCAGACCCTCTCGTATTATGAACCTTACCTGAACTTTCAGGTTTTTGCGTCGGTTTTGATTAATCTTTACTATATAGTAAACATAAATGAGAATATTAGTGTATCATAATATAGTGGCCAAATAATCAAAAAATACGTGTATAATAGGATATTCGTATTGAAAGCTTTCTTAAAATCAGCATAACTTTCAAAAGAATCTCTATTCCTTTCTCAAATATGTCAATAAAACTTACGTTTACTTAAATTATAATAAAAATAAAATGCTTCTCCTTAAAAGTTAATTTTAGGGAATGTTTGGTTTTAATAAGGGGGGGGGACCTTAAAACCAGATATAACTATATAAATAGTTTTTTTTATAAAAAAAACTAGAAAAAAGAAAATAGGGTGTATAGTTTTACCTTTTATTATAAATCTATAATAAACTTATATTACTTGGTATGATATCAAAACTAAATAATATACAAGGAATTAAAACAACAAATGCAATAACTACTGGTAATAATATTGTTCAACAGAAAGACATTAGTTGATCAAAACGAATTCTAGGAAATGAAGCTCTGGCTCAAATAAAGATGAAAATCATAATACAAGATTTTATACCTAGAGCTAAACCATATATTAGTCCTTCTACTAAAGGATCTGAAATAATTCTAGGGTTATGTAAATTATTAATATAATAATCAAAATCAATATGTTCGATTAATCAAAATAAAGAAATATAATCATATAAATAACCCCCTAAAAACAATATACTAGTAAGAATACAAATTAAAACAATACTAGCATATTCAGCCAAAAAGAAAAATACAAATATAACAGCTGCGTGTTCTGTCATAAATCCACTAACAAGCTCTGATTCAGCCTCGGCCAAATCAAAAGGAGCTCTATTAGTTTCCGCAATAGATCCTATAAAAAATATGATAAATATAGGAAATAAAGGCATTATAAATCATACAGCTCTTTGAGCTTCAATGTTAACAGTAAGGTTTAGACTTCCAGTTAACATAATTACAAGTAATATAGCTGAACTTAATATAAGTTCGTAACTAATTAGTTGTGCGGTACTTCTAAGTGAACCCAAGAAAGCGTATTTACTGTTAGCACTTCAACCAGCTAATAATATACCATATGTAGCTAAAGAAGATACTGCTAACATGTAAAGTATACCTAAATTAAAATCGCTTAAAGCTAAACCAGGACCATAGGGTACAACTAAATAACCTAATAATGCAAAGATTAAAGTTATTATTGGACCAAGAAAGAATAAACTTAAATTAGCTTGCGTAGGTGAAACATATTCTTTTAAAAGAAGTTTCAAGGCGTCAGCAAATGCTTGAAGTAATCCATAATAACCTACCATGTTAGGACCCAATCTTCTTTGCATACTAGCCATTGTTTTTCTTTCAGCTACAGTTACATAGGCTACAGTTAATAATACAGGCACAGTTACCAATAAAACTTCTATTATAGAAATTAATGTAGGTATGTATAACATTTTTTTTTACTATCAATATTTAATTATATAACTATGTTTTACATAAATGCCATATAAGTAGTTAATTTTATTAAAAATCAGAGCTCTTGTTTATAACATACAAAACACGTAATATATTGAAATATTAGTTTAAAAATAATTTTAAATAATAAATTTTAGCTTAAATTTTTACATGTACTCATGCCATATTATGTCATGAGCACATTTGTATCGATAAAGCCTTAAAAAATATGCATATAGCATATTTAGGTAAAATATATTTATAAATTATCCATTATTATATTTTTTTTTTGTTATGTCATACTTCACTTCGAATGAGAGAAGCTAGACTACTACTATTCGCACTTCGTGTATAAGCCAAAATAAAGTACTAAGATAGTACGAACAAGTAGTGTATCTGTGTATACTACGTAAAATAATAAATACTAAAGCAAAGCCAATAACTATTGCTATGCTAAGTTTCAACCCTAGCTATTCTTTGCCACGCATGATAATTAAGTATAGGACTTATTTTTCATGCAAAGCAGGGAGCAGTGTGAATTCTTATCCAAGACTTGAACTTGGATCAAGATATTAGAAGTATCCTGCTCTACCATTGAGCTAATAAGAGTTATAAATATTTTTTTTTAGTTAACCAAACGATAATTACGATACTAATGGTTTAACTTAATAATCCAAACCATACATTGTTTCAATAATCACAATACTCTATATAATACACTTGAAATAATATATTTAACTGTTGCCATTACTATAGGAGTAATAAAGGCCCCCCCCCAGATTTTAGCCAAAGTAAAGTTTCATAGTGCTTTATTTAAACTTAATTTTATATTTACAGTTATTATTTTTTTTTTACATCTCTATGACTACACCGTTACTAATATAGTTATAGTTTTATCTATTTAAATCTTTTTACCTAAATAAATAAAACTATATTATAAATTGCAATTAAGCAATATATAATAAAACTAAATTGCAATTAAGCAACATATAATAATAAGAAGGCCATCATTAGTGCGAATAAACCTGTGGCTTCTGCAAATGCAAAACCTAATATAGCATATGAAAATAATTGTCCTCTTAATGAGGGATTTCTGGCTACACCTAATATCAATGCACCGAACACCACACCAATACCCACACCGGCTCCTATTAAACCTGTTGTTGCTAATCCTGTTCCTATAATTTTTGCTGCTTGTATCATTTGTTTTATAAATAAAACACACCGTACGTAGGAAACCTACATAAATTTAAATGGTTAAACATTTATTGTGTAATATTTCTTTATATTAATGGACTCATGTCACATGTGAAAATAAAGTATAGGGATATGGAGGAATTGAACCCCATATTTTCGATCTGCAATCAAAACGTAGAACCATCTACTGCATATCCCTAATACGTCTATTAACTAGTCCAATAAAACCTATGCATTATAGGTCATATAGAAAAAGGAATAAACGTATTAGACATGCTATCATATTTAATGTGTTAAATAACTTTGTAAAGGTAAACTTACAAATGCATGAGGTTTAGGTGGGCTAGTTAATGCTCATTCTAAACTGTTATAACTTCTGTTTAATAGTGTTTGTAAACTATCACTATAGAATTGTGGTGTTAATCAAGGATAACGACTAGTAGCCTTACCTTCCACTAACTGTACATATACTATGTATAAAAATAGTCATGTAGCTACCACACTTATGATACTACCAAAACTACTAATTAAGTTTCATCCAGCAAAAGCGTCAGGATAATCACTAATTCTTCTAGGCATTCCTTGTAAACCAAGGAAATGTTGAGGGAAGAATGTTACATTAACCCCTATGAAAAGTATTCAGAAATGCACTTTACCTAACATTCTGTTGTAATCCAAACCTAATATTTTAGGTATTCAGAAGTATCATGCACTATATAGTGCAAATACTGCTCCCATACTTAAAACATAGTGGAAATGAGCAACAACATAGTAAGTATCGTGGAATGCAATATCCAGAGATGCGTTAGCTAAAACAACTCCCGATAATCCTCCAATTGTGAACATAAATACGAAACCTAAAGCAAATAACATTGAAGGTGTTAAATGTAAAGATCCACCGTAACATGTAGCTAATCAACTGAATATTTTAATACCAGTAGGTACCGCAATGATCAAGGTTGCAGCAGTGAAGTAAGCTCTTGTCAAAAAGCATAGGATTGGACAGTATCTTGATCTAGTGTTTTGCTGCGTATTGATTTCCTTTATTTAAGCAGGAAAGCAAGCCAAAACACAATAAAAACATTAAACCTCTTGCGTGCTTGTCTCTGAGGATCCCTTAGTTGCTATACTTATAATTTTTTTTACTCCTTTATTTTCTAAATGTTTTCCTTCGGTTACCATTATATAAACTTTTCTAAACTTAAGATAGCTGGTATATTTACCTGAAAAAAGGTTATATTTCTCAAAATAATTTATAAGACTAAAAGCTGTTTTAAAGCCAGTGCTCTTATAACACCAAATACCTGTATTATATTGAGATAGATTACCCATTTGCAGTTTTTTATATAATAAATCTAAAGGTAGTTTATCGTTTTGTTTTAAAGAATATTCTAATCTTACACTATAACCTGTATTATGACTGTTACTCTTTACAACGCTAATATGAAAACAACCATCTGCTTGAGTAAACCCTGCTAATCAATAATTATCTAAAGTTAGTCTTTTTAAAGGGGGTAATATTTCCATATTATAGTATTCACTATAATTATGTTTAATTATCTGGTCATATTTATAATTACTTAATAACTTACCATTTATTAAAGATAAAATAATAAACATACCAGCTTTTTTTTTTACAGATATATCTTACTGCTTTTTTATCTTTAATTTTATAAACATTACCGTAACCAATACGCTTCTTTATATAATATGCTAGCGAAGTATCTTCAAGTGCAAATATAATATGTAGTTGTTTATAACCAAACCAACCATCTCCCTCAATTAACCCAGCTAAAAAATAGCCGAAGTCATTATCAGTAAATGGATTTTTGTGTCTAGCTGGCACATGTTCAGATATAGGGAGTAAATTTTTATAATTATAACTAGTATAAGTATTCTTAGTAACTGCCGTAGCTTTTGTACTAAAACTAAAGTTTCCTGCTGATAGTCTTTTAAATAAATAGATTGTACCGAGCGTAGTTAATACGAGTGGACTATTTATACAAGAGTTTCCAGCATATAGCAAGATTTTTACCGTGAACACAAGTTTATCCACGTCTAAACCGACGGTATACCGTCTACATCTTTGTCCTATTAATAAAAAAACTTTAATACATCTATTTTCAGCCAAAAAAGAAGTACACTGATTATAAGTACTATACTTATAATCAGTAAATAAGTAAAATAAGTCTATTCTTATTTGTATGGTATCTAAACGCATACATATAATTAAACTACTTTTGTTCTTATTTATAATTTTGTGCTTTGCTTATGCCTTTACAAGAATAGACTTTATAATCTATTGTGAGTAAAGTCTTGTTAGGAAAGAAGCCGTCGCTTCCTATCTCTATCTCCGGAGCAAGCAAATAAGCAAGGCAAGAATAAAATTTATTAATGTTTGCAGACTGGCTAATGTAGTAACTTTAATCTAGGATTACTTAAATGTAATTTTTCTTCCTAGAGCCGGTTTCCCGGTGACTAGAGTACACCTTACAGTTATATCTTTTTATGGTCGGATTTTACCGTACACCATATTAAAAGGAAGGAAAACCTAACCTAATTTTAGTTAACTTAAGTATATTATATAACTTAGTTTAGTTAAAACTAACCTAAAGTATATCATATAACTTGGTTTAGTAAAAATTATATTAAATAACATCTACCCTTTATATTCAAGATAAACTGGAAAACCATCTACTCGTTGCTCTTTTACAGACACAATATTACACTTTAATGTCTGATTTAGATCCGCGATCACCCATTTTTCTTTCGTCTATCTCTAGTGATATTACCTTACCTTGAGTCATTAATCAAGCCGGTTATTTTGTTTCCGAAATAACTTTGGTTACTAGAGCTTTAGGGCTTCCCCGGAGTTTGGCTCTCTAACACACATAAATGAATGGCCTATATTCAATTTTTAATGTGATGACTTCAAACTACAAACCCTAATACACCAATAGACATCATAGCATAAACCATACCTAAATATCCGAACACACTTTTGTTTGAGCTAGCAGATATTGTGGTACTTATTATACCGAATCCAGGTATAATTAAAATATAGACCTCTGGATGTCCAAAGAATCAGAAAAGATGTTGGTATAAAATAGGGTCACCACCACCTGCTGCTTCAAAGAATGATGTATTAAAATTTCTATCAGTTAAAACCATAGTTATCCCTCCGGCCAACACTGGTAATGATAATAATAATAATACTGCTGTAACTACCACAGCTCATCCAAATAAAGCTAACTTGTGTAGTCTTATACCAGGACTTCTCATATTTAATATAGTAGTAATGAAGTTAATTGCACCTAATAAACTACTTATACCGGATAAATGAAGTCCAAATATGGCTAGATCAACACTGGGTCCACTGTGACTTTGTACCCCACTTAATGGTGGGTATAAAGTTCACCCAGTACCTGCTCCGTTTTCTATACCACTAGCAAATAAGAATAATAATAAACTAGGTGGTAATAGTCAGAAACTTATGTTGTTTAATCTAGGGAATGCCATATCTGGACCTCCAACTAATAAAGGTAATAAAAAATTACCAAAACCTCCAATTAAGGCAGGCATAACCATAAAGAATATCATTAATATAGCATGAGCTGTAATGATACTATTATATAGTTGATTATCTGCAATATATTGAACACCAGGTCCACTTAACTCTAATCTTATTAAAACAGAAAAAGCTGTACCTAGTAATCCAGAGAATAAAGCAAATATTAGATATAGAGTACCTATATCCTTCGCATTTGAAGATAGGAATCATCTTTCTGTTCATAAAGATATTGATGAAGTTAGAACAGAAATACTAGACCTATTAGTCTCTTCAGATTGCTCATTTAAGCTATAACCATTAAAAGGCATAGTATGTTGATGGGAAGCAGGCAGGTAGCTGCTTCAAAACACTGGATATACGTCCTGTATCTTATATAAGACACACACAAGACACAAATAAATTGTAATATAGATTTGTTACCAACTCAGGTTGTTTGTTTTTTTTTAAGTATATTTTGGCTTTTACTCTAAATAAAAATCGAGGATATGTAATTTAGATCGATCCGATTATTAAATAGCTTTTTTAATCAATTTTATTTTATTAACATATACCATTACTAATGTAGCCTAATTTATTAATTGCCTAAATAAAAAGTTATTCCTTATGCAGTGGCTTGCCATGACTATGTCAAGGCAGCCCTTATTCTGTTTTGCAAGCAAGGAAGTAAGCAGAATAAGTAAGTACTGCAAGGCGAAAAAATATTTACCGTATACTAAATGATATTATTGATATTGTTAGTTTTTTGAGCGAGGGCTATATATAAGTTTATAATAATTTTATCCTACTCCCTCTGTCTTTTTTTATAAAAAAGAGATTTACTTTTACCTATAGTGTTATAAAAAAAAGTACTAAAAAAAATATCTATAATATCATATTTGGCTAAAATAATAACTAGTTTTACATATTTTATAACAGATATTTATTAGTTGGTGGTAGAGTAGACCTAGGCCCGGATGCTTTTACACGGGGTTCAAGGGGTTCTACTTGTCCTACTTTAGAACCCGATACACCAGGGTGGTAGCCTAATCATTTACTATCTAGATTAATTCTACCCGGCATTTTATTAATTGATGAAGTTTCACCATAATAAGTGGGAGGTATATACGAAGAACCCGGTATAGTGTTGGCACTACCGGTACCTGGTATAGCACCACCTTTCATATATAAAATAAGAATTGACAATGTTATAATAATTGTAATACACATAAAATAAATAACAGTAGAGTTAAATGATACACAATATAAAACTCCGTTATATAAGTCTCAAGGATTCCCTATTTGTATACAAGCAGCCATATATTTATCATAGAACACTGAGCACACGCTTCCATATCTTATGTGTGTTTTATATAAGACACAAAATAATTGTAATATAAATCACATTATAGACCCAGGTTGTTTGCTTTTTTTAAGTCTATTTTGGTTTTTACTCTAAATTAAAGTCGAGGGTATGTAATTTAGATCGATTCTGTAATTAAATGGCTTAATATATAATAATTAATTATGCCATTGCCATTGCTATTATAGTCTAATACTATTTATAGTTTTATAGAAAAATACTATTTATAGTTTTATAGAAAAATACTATTTATAGTTTTATATTTACTACTATTCATAGTTTTATATTTACTACTAGTTTTTTGACTTAATATTTAAATCAATTAAACTATTTTCTATTAAACTAACCACTGGCACTATTATTAAGAAGTGAGAAAAATAAATAACTGTACTTATTTGTCCAAACTCTATAAATGGTGATTCTACGTGTTTTGCACCTAATTGCATTAAAATTAAGAAATTACCTAAGAATACATAGAATGCTATTTTACTTAAAGGTCTAAATTGTATACCTCTACTTCTACTTAAATCAGTAAAGGGCATAGCTAATAATATTAATATAGCACTAAACATAGCTATAACACCTAATAATTTATTAGGTATAGATCTTAATATAGCATAGAAAGGTAAAAGATACCATTCAGGTACTATAGCAGGTGGAGTTTGCATAGGATTAGCCATAACATAGTTCTCACTATCACCTAAAACATTAGGCATAAAGAATACAAATATACTTAATATTATCATAAAGATGAATATAGTAATTAAATCTTTAAATAAGAAGTAAGGTGCAAAAGGTAATCTATCGTAGTTACCTGAAACACCTAAAGGGTTACCTGACCCTGCACTATCGTGTAATGCAATTAAGTGCATTAAAGCTAATGCAGCTAGTACAAAAGGTAAAACAAAATGTAAAGCAAAAAATCTATTTAAAGTAGCATTATTCACGGAAAATCCCCCTCATAAGAATTCAACTATATCTTGTCCTACTCAAGGTATAGCACTCATTAGGTTAGTAATAACAGTTGCACCTCATAAACTCATTTGACCATAAGGTAATACATACTAATTTACTTAAAATAAACTAAAAGACATTTATAAAAGCCATAATAACTTTGAATTCGTATATTATGTTAGCACTAAATAATTTACTAGTACCAAAAATTCCGACTGTACATTAAGCATCATCTCAGACGCCTATTAGTGACCCAGTCTGTCGCGATCATATAGATAACCGACGATCTCTAACTTTTAATACTATGCATCTCTAATTGTTAGTCTTTAAATAGAGTAGAATTAAAAATTCTTTGATCCATACCTAGATACCCAGGCATGCACGTATATGGCTGCCTTGCTTCGCATAGCAAGGAAAAAACATTTCCATACACCTTTTTTTTTATAAAGGTTAATAAGTTTTGTTTTGCAAGCCTACCGTGGTTTTCACTAAAATTGCCAAAGAAACCTAAAGTTTCTTCAATATCCCTGTCGGGTTATTCCACTTTAATTTTTATTTCTCTCTATAGATTGCATAAAAATTATTGCTCGTGGGACTATAATTTATACTTAACATACAACAATAAATAGCTTGGCTATGCCTTATCTATTAGCCATTAAACATATTTAACAATTCAACGTCTTCTCAAAATCTTTTGAGGGGTTTGCAAAGCCCTTCTTATCGTATTTTGACCACAACCCATAAATTTGGAGGCTTCTACTATACTAGGGAATTCACCGAAGACAGTGTAATCTAAATTATATACAATAATAGCTTTAGAACTCTTTTTCATATTAGCAATTGCTTTTTCGGAGTAAATAGGTTTGCTTCGATTTAAAGCCGCTTTTCTCATCAACTCTATCGTATCCGGAGAAAAGCTTTTACCTCTATTCAAATTACCTATAATCATTCTACGCTCTTCACTATAATTGGTTTTCATCTTTATTCTAGTTATTTCACTATGTTTATATCCGAAACTCGAACCAGCTTCAGTCAAGATATTATAGTTTGGTAATAAAGATTTTATATAAAAGTCTTCCAGGTCTAATAATCTTTTGTTGTTTTCTTTATTTACTACCTCAGGAAATAATTCTAAAACTATGAAGGCAAAACTAGATAGCCCATATTTTTTTACGGCATTTTTTACAATTTTACTACCATTAAAGTTAAATAAATGATTACTGAATCTGGCATGAAATTTACCAGTAGAAGCTGATCCAATATAATAATCTAAGGTAACTTTGTTTAATATTAAATAAATACCACTAAGATCTCGTGTTTCATTTAATACTTTGACTTTCACACTGCTATCTGATAAATTTTCATATGTAAAAACGGGATTAAGTTCTTTCTCTGCTAAAAAATTTGTTAGTTGTTCACTATCATGTTTTGCCAAAAAACACGGTAATGTAACAGTAAAATTTCTGTTTTTTGAAGTAGAAAAAGATCTTTTCATGGAAAGAGGAATGGCATGTATACGTTTTACCTTTGCAAAGTTGCCAGCTCTAGTATAAAAAAAGTTAGCTGGTATTTCATTATGGTTATGTGGATTTCTAAAATTAAATATGTTTTTACGGTTGTTGTTGTGAAGTTTAAATCATTTGGGGCTATGTAACAAACCCAGGAAAGCAGTGGCCATCATTAATATAAATATAACTGTACCTATAGTTCACACTAATGTTCTAGGTGCTCTATATGATCCGTAGTATAAACCTCTACCTATGTGCAGATATACTAAAAAGAAGAAAGCTGAGGCTGTGTTACTATGTAAGTAACGTATTAATCATCCATTGTTAACATCACGCATGATGTGTTCTATCGAATTAAACGCTTCGGATACACTAGGGTTATAGTGCATAGCTAAAGTTACACCAGTTATTATTTGTATAACTAAACAAACAGCTAATAAAGAACCAAAATTTCATAAATAACTTAAGTTACTTGGTTGTGGTGAATCGATTATATATGAATTAACCAATCTTAATAAAGGATGACTTTTAAAAATTCTCATTCTTTTATTTATAATGATATTTTACTATTTATAGTAGTTGTAAAGGTTTAACCAATACTATATTTATGCTTTTAATTAGGGTATATATAGAAAATATGTTATCTAGGAATATAATCTAGGTTAAAATAAATAACATATATTTTTATACATCAAACTAGAAAAATACCCGTACCTATACTGTTTAATTTTTAATGTAAATCATAATAAACATATTAGCAACATTACATTATTAACAAACCTGTTATCAATAAAACCTCACTAATACATATATAAATTATATTGTACATAATTTATAGTAAAAAAGTAAAAATGATAATAATACCAAGTAATAGTAATAAATGTATTTGTAGCAGCGTTGAAGAATTGACCGTTACTTAACCATAAACGCCCATGCACCCCACCTCAATACTGAAAATTGTTATTTTTACAGTAAAGTACTAAACATATAGGAGCTAATCTTCTCATTATTTTTTTTTATACTCATATTTTACTATTAATAGTAGTTATAAAGGCTTGGCTAATACTATGTTTATGTATGTAATTAAAAGTACAAATAAATAGTATATAAGCTAATAGTGTGATCTAGGTTATATTCTTATACCATTTATATGTAAATATATAAGAATATGTCTAGTCTTATATTTTGTGAAGAAATAAACTACTAGTGTGTCTTCCTACCCTTATTGTTTCCTATTCTTCTTGTTTTACTGTCCTTACTGTCTCCTACCCCAATACTCTGCTTAAACTCTGCTGTAACTTTACTTTTAGACTGATAGGTATCACCTTTCTTATTTATTAAGTCCAATAAATCACGCACCAAGGGTCTGTAGTCTTTACGCTGAATATAACTTATTCACTTGCCAATATTAAATAAAATTTAGTATGTCATTTTTTATGGTTTTATAGTTTATTATATTTTAAAAGATAAGACCAATTAAAATACAATAAAACTATTATATTACCTAGACACGGCTATTTAACCATAGGGAAGGGGATAATAAATTATATTAGATACTAATATTAGTCGTCTCCACCTCCGAAGTCAAAAGGCTCCGTACTGTTAGTAATATCACTACTATCCTGTTTAAACCTTTTAGCCGTAGGAGTACTAGACTCTACATCAGCCTCAAATTTTCTTTTACTAGAAGTGTTATCGCTATTACCGCTATTACCGCTATTACCGCTATTACCGCTATTACCGCCAACACCTAAATAAGAAGCAATGTGAGAACCTATACTACCAGTTGCCGGGTCTTCCACAGCTGAATCATTGGCTGCGGTATTTTTTTTACTATTAGATTCTGGGTTTACAGAATCTGAACTAGTACCTTTCAAGTTGTCTTCATTATCAGATTCCAAGTTACCTGACTCTGAATTATAACTTTGATAGGATTCCGGGCTAGGACTATCCGGAATAATGCCGGAATCCTTACGTACTCTTAACTCAGCCCGCAATTCTTTATAACGATCAATATACTGATTGTGGAGTTCACTTCCCTTTGTTTCTTCTATATTGCCATATGGGTCACCGGCAATATCACCAGTACTTTTAATGTACTCCCGTATATGAACCTCTGGTATTTTTTTGACATCACCCTCAACCATGGCGTCTGCTCCCTCGTCGTATAAATCACCATCAGGAAGTGATTCATAACCCCCGTCCGAATCAGAGTTATTGTCAAAGTTGCCTCCCTCTGCATCAGAGTTATTGTCAGAGTTGCCTCCCTCTGCATCAGAGTTATTGTCAGAGTTGCCTCCCTCTGCATCAGAGTTATTGTCAGAGTTGCCTCCCTCTGCATCAGAGTTATTGTCAGAGTTACCTCCCTCTGCATCAAGGTTACCACTTAGAGGAGAAGCTAGCATAATAGAACCAGTGGAAAATAATTTAACCTGTGTTCTAGATTTAAATTGTATATAAAAAATACTACTTAAATTAGCTTCCAGTATAGGTTTATTATTGCCAGCCGAAGTTAAGGATACATTACTTAACATTGCAGATAGCGATAATAATATTAATAAAAGTAAACCATTATCAAATATACCTATATAGGGTATTAAAATATAAAAGATAAGACCAACTAAAATATATAAAGCATAACTTGTGATTACTCCAGTATCTAAACTAGCTATGTTTTTGCTTAAATTAATTAGACCTTTTTCTAGTCCATAAGGTCCTAACAATTCTACAGCACCTTTATCTATAATTTTAGTTGTTTGACCACCTAATCTTAAGACTAAACCAGTTATATATTTATTGTAGAATAATTCAATTAAAAAACGTTGATTAAAGAATCCAAATATATTATAACCCAATCTAGAATATTTAAAGTTGATAAGTATTTTACCTAAGAATTCTGAAAGAACTAAAGCTAAAGCACTAAGAGATATAGTAAATACTAAAGGTAATAATTTAAATAGAGTTGGTACAGCAAATTCTGTGTCTAACATGATTTCATGTGTAGGATGAATAAATAAACTATTATCTGCAAAGAAACCTGAACCTAATCCTATAAAAATGTCCTTAGTAATGTAACCAAAGAATATAGAAAATATAGCTAATATGATTAATGGTAAGCTCATAAATATATCACCCTCTTGCGCAGCATGCGCATGTTTATAATTAACAACCGGCCCGTTAGGGTTAGTTAAGAAAGTTAAATATAATACTTTAACCGAGTATAAAGTAGTAAACATAGCACCTATAGTAGCTATAAAGTAAATTACTGTACCACTAAAGTAAAATTGCCCGTAAGCAGATTCTAATATAAAATCTTTACTATAGAACCCTGTCATAAAAGGGAAAGCTACCAAACTAAGACTAGCTATTAACATTACAGAATAAGTTAAAGGTAAGAATGGTCTTAATCCACCATATTTTCTAAAGTCTTGATTATCAGCTACAGCATGGATTACTGCACCGGCACCCAAAAATAACAATGCTTTATAGAAAGCATGATTAATTAAGTGAAACAATGCAACATTATATGATGATAGACCTACGGCTATAACCATCATTCCAAGTTGACTCATAGTACTGTAAGCAATAACTTTTTTAATATCTTGTTGGAATAACCCAATAAGACTACTAAAAACGGTAGTAATTGCACCTAACCATAAGCATAATAATAATACAGTTGAGCTGTATTCTATTAAAGGGCTAGTACGCATTAATAAATAAACACCCGCAGTAACCATAGTAGCCGCGTGTATTAAAGCACTAACTGGTGTAGGACCTTCCATGGCCATAGGTAATCAAACATGTAATCCAACTTGAGAACTTTTAGCCATAGCACCAATTAACATACATATACCTATAATTGTAACTATATTTTCATTAACAAAAGGAGCTAATGAAAAAACAGTACTATAATCAAT
>Ga0302215_10000638_pt1 | contig 25541 bp, 29 predicted proteins | sample II_Fen_N3_1_FD_194580 | JGI IMG/M metagenome (GOLD analysis project Ga0302215, IMG submission 194580) | Peat permafrost microbial communities from Stordalen Mire near Abisko, Sweden - II_Fen_N3_1 | ecosystem: Environmental > Terrestrial > Soil > Wetlands > Permafrost | place: Sweden: Abisko... | reverse complement strand
GGTGATTGAAGCGAAGAGGTCACACCTGATCCCTTCCCGAACTCAGAAGTTAAGCTCTTCAGCGCCGATGATACTTGGGCCTGAGCCCTGGGAAAGTAGGTCGTCGCCAGAACAATGGTGTTTTTTGTTACTTAAAAAGTGATTTTTGGGTAAAAGAAAAGAGCCTCTATATTGTATAGGGGCTCTTTTTTGTTGTTTGTTATTCAATAATTTTAAGCAGTTCATCAAAATCATCCATCATCGAGGCTTTAAGTTCTTCTTCGACTTGTATTTTTTCGAAAGAATTTTTGCACTGGTTTATAATCGTAATTATGTAGTTACGATTTTCTTCTAAATAGACAATATCATCGAATAAAAATTCGAATAGACTACAATCGCGGTTAGTAGAATTACTAACTTTAATTGTTCGAAAAACAAAATCTACTAAATACGTTAGTGGTTGAGCAAATAATTCTTTTTTAAGAGTTTCTTTAATAAAAGTTTTTTGTGGCACCTCCGGTAGTTCATTTATCGAACTAACATATCGGTCTAACTCTTGAACGGCTGATTTGGTTACTAGCTTAAAGAAATTTTTCTGATAATACTCCAGTAATTGTGGTTTTATTTTCCTCAATAAATCAATATCCATTTTTATTAATAAATTTAAACTAGGACCGCCGCTATTTACAGCAGTGATGCTAAGAAAAAATTCGTTAATCATTTTGGCTCTTTTATGCTCTTTTCTTTCGTTAAATAACTTTATATAAGTAATTAAGAATGAAAAAGCGAAAGCCACAACCATTAAGCTTAAAAAAATTAAAATTTTTGTTTCCATGATTTTTTGTTATAAAGATTAATATTATTAATATTTCTTATTTGTAAAAGTTCGTATTTTCTAGACTAACTCTAATATATTTTATGATTTTAGTCAATAGTAATAAAAAAAAGGAAAACTGATTATTCAGCTCTCCTTTTTGGTTTTTTGTACTTACTAGTTAGCGTCAAATATTGAGCGGCAATAATTGCTTTGCCACGACGACTAAGAGTATTAGTTGATAATAAATCGGAAATAGCGATCTCTACGGCATCTAAAAACAGTTTAACATTATTGGTTTTTATACCCACTGTTTCTAAAATAAAATCTTTAGCTAATTTTTTGAAGCCAGGAGTAGAAATAGCTTCTTCTCGTGCCTTCATTTCCATGTCATAAACTACAATTTTTGCTAAAGTTTCTGGCGTTGCTTCAAGAGTAGCTCTTTGCAAAATTTTTAAAATAAATTCTTTATTGTTTGATTCAATAGAACCTTCAATAAAAGAGAGATATTTTCCTAACTTTTTAACCCCATTAGGATTAGTGTAAAAATTTTCTAAGTAAAATTTTACTAATTCATCTTCAAAAAGACGAAGTTCGTCTAATGGTATTTTTTCAAGAGAGTTAAGACTTGTAGATAAGTCTTCCTGGTTAATTTCATTTAAGAAGTTTAAAAAATCAGACTTCTTTGTCTGCTTGTTTTTTTGGGCAATGAATTTATCTTTATATAGTTTTAAGATAAATTTAACGACTAAAAATACAACGGTAATAACTAAACCAATTTCTAAAATTGAGCGTAGCATTTCGACATTACTTTTTTCCATAATTATTTATATTTGTGAAAGTTCGATGTTTACTAAGACACTCTAACACATTATGTGCTTTTTAGCAATATATTGATAAATTGATAATTGAGTTAAAATAAAGAAGTTATTAACATCAAAAATTATGTCTCTTATTACTTCTATCTCTGGTTTACGCGGTACTATCGGTGGTACTCCTGGCGATAATTTAACGCCACTTGATGCGGTTAAGTTTACTGCCGCTTTTGCTTCTCTGTTAAAACAGAAACATCAAAAAATAAAAATTGTGGTTGGTCGCGATGCTCGTTTATCGGGATTAGTTTTAAAGAATCAAATTATTTCCACTTTACAGTTTTGCGGCGTTCAAGTGATTGATTTAGACCTGGCAACTACTCCGACGGTGGAGATGTTAGTTATTCGCGAACAAGCGCAGGGTGGTATCATTTTGAGTGCCTCACACAACCCTAAAGAGTGGAACGCCTTAAAATTACTAGATGATCAAGGTGAATTTCTTTCAGCTGCTGACGGCAAATTATTGCTAGAGTTATCCGATAATCATAATTTTAATTTTGTGTCAGTCGAAGAATTGGGCACGGTCACTGTTATTAGTGATGCTTTAGAATATCATATTAATCAGATCTTAGATTTAGACTTAGTAGACAAAGAATTAATTGCTGCTGCTAATTTTAAAATCGCGATTGATGGTATTAATTCGGTCGGCGGTTCGGCTATCCCGGAATTACTTAGTAAATTAGGAGTGGAGACAATTTATAAATTAAATTGTGACAATAGTGGTAATTTTGCTCATAACCCAGAGCCTTTACTAGAAAATTTAAACGACATTTGCGATTTAGTAAAAAATAAACAAGCTGATTTAGGAATTGTAGTTGATCCTGATGTTGATCGTTTAGCTTTTATTGATGAACAAGGAATAATGTTTGGTGAAGAATATACTTTGGTAAGTGTTGCTGATTATATTTTAGAAAATTACCATGATTCTAAATATAAACTAGCAACCGTATCTAATTTATCATCCACCAGGGCTTTAAAAGATGTTGCTGCGAAATATCAAGCAACTTATGAAGCGGCGGCTGTCGGTGAAGTAAATGTGGTAGCTAAGATGAAAGAAATTAAAGCGGTTATTGGTGGCGAGGGTAATGGTGGTATTATTTATCCAGAACTACATTATGGTCGCGATGCTTTAGTTGGCGTGGCTTTATTTTTAACTTATCTAGCTAAACAAAAAATTACTGTTAGCAGGCTACGTTGCAAGTACCCAGACTATGTGATGATTAAACATAAATTAACTTTAATTGATCGCGAAGAAATAAATAATATTTTCACAGCTTTAAAAAGTGTTTATGCAGCTGAGCGTTTAGATGAACAGGATGGTTTAAAAATTGAATGGGCTGACGCTTGGATTCATTTGCGTCCGTCTAATACAGAAGCAATTATGCGTTTATATATTGAAGCGCCTGACAATGTCAGGGCTCAAGCACTTCTAACAGAAATATTGTCTAATATTAAATAAAAATATTTGATAACTAGGCTTCACAGAGAAGTTTTAAAGTGCTACAATGTAAAGAATGTTTTTAAGTATTAAAGAAATTATTATGACTCAAATTGTTATTTTGGCAGCTGGCCGTGGAACTCGAATGAACTCAGATTTACCTAAAGCTTTAGTTGCTCTTAAGGGGAGACCAATGATTCATTATTTATTAGACTCAGTAGTAAGCGCTAATTGTGACCCACAACCGATTGTTATTGTTTCGCCAGATAATAAAGAAATAATTGCTGAATCTTTAAAAGATTATTCTGTCCAGTATGCTTTGCAAACCGAACAATTAGGAACTGGCCACGCCGTGTCTTGCGTTAAAGATTTCATTAAACCAGAAACGGAAAATATTATAGTATTATATTGTGATCATCCTTTTTTAACAGCCGAGTCTTTAAAAAAATGTGCAGCTTCTAAAATTGAAACAGTCATGGTAATGACTACTAAGTTAATTGATTTTGAAGATTGGCGTCATAATTTTTATCATTGGGGGCGTTTTGTTAGAAATAATAAAAATGAAATTGAAAGCATTGTGGAATTTAAAGATGCGACTCCAGATGAGCAATTAATTAGTGAGGTTAATCCTGGGTTTATGGCTTTTAGTAGTTCCTGGTTATGGCCAAACATTAAAACCTTATCAAATAATAATTCGCAACATGAATATTATTTAACCTCTTTACCGGGCATCGCTTTTGCTGAAGGTTATAAAATTCCTTCAATATCTATTGAGGCTCATGAAGCCATGGGCATAAATAGTCCAGAAGAATTAAAAATAGCCGAATCTCTTATTTAAAATATGAAACAAGTTTTAGATTTACATATTCATTCCAAGTATTCACGGGCTTGTTCGCCTCAATTAACTTTGGAAAATATTGCTAAAACTTGTAGTACTAAAGGAATTGATATTGTTTCAACGGGTGATTTTACTCACCCTTTTTGGTATAAAGAAATCGAAAATAAGTTAGAAGAAATTAAGAAAACTGGTTTGTATCAATTAAAAAATTCTTCTATAAAAACCAAATTTATTTTAGGCACTGAACTTTCTTTAGTTTATAAAGATAAAGGAAAAAGTAGACGAATTCATTTAGTAGTTCATGCTCCTAATTTAAACGCTGTTAAAAAATTAAATGATAAATTAGGTGAACGTTTTAATTTACGTTCTGACGGTCGGCCAATCTTAGGAATTAGTGCTCCTAAATTTTGTGCTTTATGTTTCGCAATTGATGCTAATTTCTTAATTTATCCGGCGCATATTTGGACGCCTTGGTATTCAGTTTTTGGTTCTAAATCAGGTTTTAATTCCTTAGTTGATTGTTTTGATGAGTACACTGATAAAATATATGCTATTGAAACTGGCTTATCTTCTGACCCAGAAATGAATTGGCGTTTATCAGCCTTAGATAATTTAAGTATTTTATCAAGTTCTGATGCTCACAGTTTGAATAATTTAGGGCGTGAGGCCACAGTTATGAAATTCGATGACGAAATAACATACCAGGTGATTTATCAGAATATTAAAGACCGAAAAAATTTAGTGATGACTTTAGAATTTTATCCTGAAGAAGGGATGTATCATTTTGACGGTCATCGTTTATGTAATTTTTCTTGCTCACCCAAAGAAACTTTGAAATTAAAAAGCTTGTGTCCGGTTTGTCACAGACCATTAGTTGTGGGAGTGGCTTCTCGAGTCGAAGAATTAGCCGATAGAGCTTTGGGATGTAAACCATTAGAAGCGGTACCATTTAAAAAATTAATTGAACTCGATAAAATTATTGCTGAAACTTTAAAAGTTAAAAGTCGTGCTTCAAAAAAGGTAGTAAACGAGTATAATAAACTGATAAGCACTTTTGGTACGGAACTATTTATCCTATTAGACTTAGATTTAGAAAAAATTGATTCACCTTTGCTTGCGACGGCAATCGATAAAGTGCGTCGTGGGGATTTAAATATTAAACCAGGCTTTGATGGTGAATACGGCCGAGTAAAAATTTTTGAAGAAAAATAATATGGGACTTATTAGACGAATCGTTTTAGCTTTAGCACTAGTATCAGCTTTTATTTGCTTATCTATTTTTTCGGCGAGCGAATATCGGGCGGATAATGTTAGCTTAAGTAGTACTGAAGATAAATTGCCATTAGTTAAAATTATGCTAAATGATTTAGGTTCTCTTTTAAGATTAGCCGATAGAATACCTGCTGTAAGCTTTAAACCAGGTGCCCAAATTAATGCGGCTTACGACACTGATAGTGTTCAAAATGCTTATAATAAAATAACTAATATTAAAGAAAATTCATCAAGCACACCGCTTGATTTGGCTAGCACTTCTTTACGTGTTGTAAGTGATGCCAATATCTGGCAAAGATTAAAAGAGGGCCTATTAAAAGATTGGTCTCGTCCCTAAAATAATGTATAATAGAGGAGTCGAATAATTTATAATATTAATTAAGAATAACCTCTCCCTCCCGATCGCGGTTATTGTAAACAAGTATGGCCATTAAAAAAGCTAACGCCGCCCCTAAAACTACTGGTGACGGTAACAAAAAAGAAGAAGCCGCTCTGTCTGCTATGGAACAAATCAGAGCAAAATTCGGTGAAGGTTCGATTATGAAATTTGGTGATGCTCGCAAAACTGATGTTGATGCGATTCCAACTGGTTGTTTATCACTTGATATCGCACTTGGTATTGGTGGTATTCCACGTGGACGGGTTATTGAAATTTTTGGTCCAGAATCGTCTGGAAAAACTACTTTAGCTCAACACGTTGTTGCTGAAGTACAAAAGATGGGTGGCATTGCTGCTTTCGTTGACGCGGAACACGCTTTAGATCCATTATATGCTGAAAAGATTGGTGTAAATATTAAAGATTTAATTATTTCTCAACCAGATTCTGGTGAACAAGCCTTAGAAATCGTTGAAACTCTAGTTCGTTCTAATGCCGTTGATGTTGTTGTCGTTGATTCCGTTGCTGCCTTAGTTCCTCAAAAGGAAATCGAAGGTGATATGGGTGATCAACATATGGGCTTACAAGCTCGTTTAATGAGTCAGGCTCTTAGAAAATTAACTGGTTCAATTAATAAAACTAACACGGTTGTTATTTTCATTAATCAGATTAGAAATAAAATTGGTGTTTTCTTTGGTAGCCCTGAAACTACAACTGGTGGCAATGCTTTAAAGTTTTATGCTTCAGTTCGTGTCGAAATTCGTCGTGCCGCTCAAATTAAACAAGGTGAAAATATTATTGGTAATCGTGTTAAAGTGAAAATTGTTAAAAACAAAGTAGCCGCTCCATTTAGAACTTGCGAATTTGATATCATGTACAATGAGGGTATTTCACTTTCCGGTGATGTTCTAGATTTAGGTGTTGATTATGAAGTGATTAAGAAATCAGGTAATTCCTATAGCTTCGGTGAAGTTAAATTGGGAGTGGGTCGTGAAACGGCTAAGAGATTCTTAAAAGAAGATGCTAAATTAATGGCTACTATCAGAAAAGCGATTTTAAAAGAAGTAAATGACAGAGAAGTTAGTGGTGCTGCTCCAGTAAAACATTCTAAAGATGTTGAAGAGTCCGCTTTTGAAGCTTAAAATAGTTCTATATAAAATAACCTCCCTAGGGAGGTTATTTTTTTTACAAAAGAGAGTATAATATATCTATATGAAAACTAAATTTATTTTATTGTTATTATTTTTTGTTTTAATTTTTTCTTTACCAACAAAGACGTCAGCTTTTTGGTGGTTTAATCAGAAAAAAGTTGAAAATTTGGCTACCAGTACGGTTAATACTTTAAGTGAAGTAGAAAAAAATAATCTGAGTGTTAAATATAAAACTTGGGAATCAGCTTTTGAGAAAAAAGATATTGTTTCAGTAATTAATAATCAAAATAAATTTTTATTTACAGTTTCAGAGATAAATTATTTATTTGAAACAGAAGTTAAAACAATTAAAAATCCAACTTTGACTGGCGTGAGCGTCACTAGTAGTAATGGTAATATTAATGTAGCGGCAACTTTTCATAAATTTATCACTGGTCGTTTCACCTTTGTTGCTAAAATAATTTCTGTTGAAAATAAAATTAGATTACAATTATCTTATGTTAAACTTTATGGATTTTCTGTGCCCACAAAATGGTTAGAAGAGCCAGTTAATAAGGAATTAGATAAATATTTTAATTTTTTATACAGTGATAGTCGTTATCAAGGATTTACGATTATTATTAATGATAATTATCTTCAGCTTAAACCAAACTTTAGTAAATAAAATTTTCTAAACAAAAACCGACTCATTGTGAGTCGGTTTTTGCTATATATGCTTTTGAATTAACTTTGTAATGCGTTCGAACACTTCCTGGGGACTACCTTCGCCATCGACTTCATAGAGTTTACCCAATTTTTGGTAAAAACTTATTAGGTCGCTAACGTTTCTGTGGTATATTTCCAGGCGCTCCTTGATAACGATTTCGTTGTCATCGGCGCGTCCAGAAGTTTCACCGCGTAATAGTATTCTTTTTATCAGTTCAGAATCAGAAGCGGTTAGATTAATCGCAATGGTTATATCTAAATTTAAAGAGTTTAAGGCGTCTTCTAAAATTTGAGCTTGTTCTCCGTTTCTAGGAAAACCGTCAAAAATAAAACCGTTTCCTTGTGACATTTTTTCGGCTAAAGCTTTTTTTAAAACTTCAGTAACTAGTTCATCAGGAACTAATTGCCCGCTTATCACAAGACTTTCTACTTCTTGACCCAAGGGCGTTTTTAAAGCAATTTCATGGCGCAACATTTCACCTGTTGAAAGATGCAATAAGCCATAATTTTCTTTAATATGAGCGGCTTGAGTTCCTTTGCCTGATCCAGGCGGTCCAAAAATTACCAAGTTAAGCATAAGCATTAAGTTAAGTGTGTTAACAAAAGAACGATTGGCACCTTCGCTATTATATAATAATTATAGATTACTTACAACAATAAAAAAAGAGATACTTTTGTAAGTATCTCTTCGATTTTTAGTTTTAAACTTTTTTTATCAATTTTAGGGCAAAACAGTCTTTAACAAAATCCTCAATTTTAGGGATTCTAGTATCAAAACCCGATTTCGTTCGGCATTCATCGCAATAGTCTTCTTTGAAAGAATGAGCACCAGCACTTAAGTGAAATAAAACAGAAACATCACTTGAAACTACTGCTATTTCAACTTCTTTACCAGGAGTTTTAACTCTGGCCCCAAATAAACCATTTATGTCGCTGGACTGAGTTTTAACACCTTGTTTTTGAGCTTCTGAATCAAAAATTTTTTTGATTTCTTCGACAATATAATTATATAACTCTTCCATCGTTTTGGTTTTTTAATTCATGTAAATTGTTTGTTTGTTTGGAGTTATTATACCAATCCAACTATTAGAAGCGGTTTTACTAGCAACCTTTTGTACTATGCCAGCAATCGTTAAATAACAGTCTTTAGTCGTGCTACTGTAAAAAATACTTTGTGTTATATCACCTAAAATTAAAGTACTAACATCTTTGTATGTTTTAAAATGTATTGTACTAAATCTTGTAATTGGTGTTTTAATAAAAATATAATTAGTATTTTTTAAGAATCGCGCTTTCTTGATAACTGGATTACTGCTATCTACTGTATAGCCAATTGCCATTTTTGTAGAGTCAGTACCAATGTAGCTTCTATTTGCGTAAATTATCAATGAATCGCTGGAGCTTGTATTAGTTTCATAATCAAGACGAATAACTGGACCAAGAGATGAGGTTGATTGATCACCACAACTTCCTGGAACGGTTGTCGTTAATTGATTAGCGGAAATAATACTGTTACTAACATAAAATCCATACAAAGCTTTAGCTGAATTCCAGAATTGATCTGTAGGATCATAGCTCCATTGTTCACCAGTTGTTGTTTGCTTGTAATAGCCAAAATTGCACCAAGAGTTATTTTTTACTTTAAAATTAAATTGCAAATACACTATCCCGTTATATAGAAGACTGGTATCAGCTGGTAAGATATTGGCTTTCCAAGAATTCATATCACCTTTTAGGTAATAATTACCGCGAGAATTGTAATTGAAAATTTTATCTTTTCGACAAAGTAAATTAATACTTGCTGAATCGCCAACTGTATTCCCAGACAATTGAATAATTGTTGCTCCAGATAAACTTACATATGGTGCCACAATTTTTACTATTCGATTGATAATAAATCCAGTACCAACAATTGTTACTTTAAGTTTGTAAATACCATTGGCACTATACTTATGTAAGACTTGAGTGCCACCATCAATTGTTCCATCGCCAAAGTCACATTGAATGTTTACCAGGGCATCGTTAGCGGCGGTATTAACAACAAAGAAAAGGATTTGGTTAGTAGTCGTTCCATAAATGGTATCATTAGTGATTACCGCTGATGAAACTTTTAGCACGTAATTAGTTCCGACAATTTGTTCCGATGGTTCTTTTAAGGAGTAATCCACGCAACTTGATAACAGAAATGTCGCTAAAAGCAACAAGACAAAAAACTGATTTTTTTTCATGACAATTTATTTGTTTATTAAGTTTTTAAAGAATTTTATTTATTTATCAAGCTATTACTTGACACCGTATTCTATCATTTATTTAATTAAATGTCAATAGTTTATTATTTAAAAATCAATAAAAAAGCCGCACAAGTTCATTTTGAACTTGGGCGGCTTGTCTTAAAAGCTATTTAGCTAATCAAGGATCAACTTTTATCATAACTGTTTGTAATGGGGCTGAGGTAGCAGTAATCGGAGTGCCAGCTTTTATAAAAATGATTGAAGCCCATCCACCCGGAGGAACTTTATAACCAACGCCGTAATTATCAGCATCAGCTTTCATTTTATTACTAAGAGCAGTCACGGCAGGTACGGGACTTAAAGCAGTTCCGTTCCAACCATTATATAACCAAATGAAACCTTGAACATCATACCAATGATATCCTGGGTACCAAGAAAGGTGATTATATAACCAGTTAATGCGTTCCCATTTGGTTGATCTGGCAAATACCGGTAGTTTATCTACATATAAAGACGAATAAATGTCCATATCAATGTCTACTCCAGAGTTAATTGTAACAGCCGGGTCGGCACAGTTTGAAGCATAAACACCGTTAGCAAGGTCATAACCAGCAGAAATTTTACTTAAAGTCGCGTCTACATATCCACCTAAGGTTGAGGTTGTGTTAGTGATTTTGTAGGTAGCAGTTGTTGGAAGATTCATCCAAGGAGCCAAAATGAAATCTGGCGGGTTGGATGTATCATAACAATTACCAAGAACTCCATCAATTACACCGTCAGTTCCTTCAGGAATTGTAGATGTATCAGTGAATGTCCAGCTTTTGAAATAGACATAGTTAAACGCTGTACCCTGACGAACTAAAATAAATAATTTAAGTTCGTAATTGTCAGTTTGTCCAACGTAGTCTACGTAATTTACACCAAGTTTTTCACCTTGATATGAATTACTAAAAGTATTTTGCAATGCACCATTGCGCCATACTTCGATTTTCATAATAGCCGGCGCATCAATAAAACTACCAGTACCACTGGTCCAGTTAGTTTGACCAGTATATAAAGAGCCATCATAATCGGCTTTATTCTTTATACAAAAGTCGGCAAAAAACCAGAGTTGTTTTAGTTGAATTTGCGTGAATGTGTAATACACAAAGCCAAAACTATCAAAAGTTTTTGGTGTATAACATATCACTTCAAGCTTGAACTGATTCTTTTTATCAACCGTCACGGTGATAGTCTGGTTTAGCGGCGCTGTCACATAGGAGGCATAAGCACTTCCGGTGTGCGGCGTAGCTGACAACAAAATATCATCCGAAACATCGTTTGGAGTATTGTTGTCGTTGTAAACCAGAAACTCTGATAAGGTATGAGTCCCAGCTGCTAATTTAATAGCGTTTGTGTAGGGAGTACCAGCATCATAGAAAACATTAACGACCCGGAAATCACTTCCGTCAATTTTGTACTTAACATAAGAAGCTAATTTGTCGGAACAAGTAATGTCGCCACCATCGGATTGATTGGCTTTTTGCATTCCTTTAACATTAGACGCACCGGAATTAGTGCTGGAGGTTACATTACTTACGCTGAAAGAAACATCAATTTCTTTGTTGGCGTCAGCAGTTGACAGGGGTTCATCACTCTTACAACTCGTCGTTGTAAATAAAAAAGCAATCAAGCACAGGCTTAGCAAAATGCTAAAATTTCTGATTTTTTTCATTTTTTCTTTTTTTTAAATTTAAATGTGTGTGTATTTATAGAGAGAATGCTTTATTTTCAAGAATATACTTGACTATAAGGCGTTCTCTCTATAAAACTAAAAAAAGAAATTTTTGTCAATGAACTTTTGCTTGTCCACTTTAGCATAATATTTAATTTTGTCAAGACCCCTATATTCTTAGTAAATATTGACAATAATACTAAAGTATGATTTAATATTAGTCACAGTATTATTAACAATTAAATAAATTAAGTAATTAATGACAGAAAAAAATCAACAACCAATTCCGTTTAAAGCAGGTTCAGAAGGGCCACATTTTATTTTAAATCCACTGGCAGGTAAAAAAACAATTGCGAAAAGCAAAAATGACCGGCAACTTAAAAAACAGTTTCATTACATAGATAAAGAATTTAGCGACACTAATATTCAGGCTGGAGTCTTTACTCGTAAAAGAACCATTAAAACAGTTGATCTTTCGTTGGTGGCCGGTTTTTCACTTTCCGATTTATTTAAAGACCTTCCTGGATTAACATCTAAAAAATGGTTATCTCAGAGCCAAATAATGAAAATTTATAAACATTTTCGAAATCATTTAGCCCCTGACGATATTCCTAATTTGTTTCTTTGTAAGAAAAGTGAATCTAGAGAAATTGATGACGAAGATGACGAAATGGAAATGTGGAAAAATTTACAAGTGGTTGAAATTATCATTGATCACGAAGATGATGCTTATATTAGAATTACACCTCATAATTTACTTTATTCAAAGAGTATTATTGGTGGTAATTTTAGAATCTTTATCCCCGTTAGGTGTTAATAAGAGCAAGTTTTAATTCCCAAATTTTTAGAACATAATGTTTTAAGAGTTTGGGAATTTTTTTGTATAAAAAAACAACCCATATGAAATGGATTGTTTTTTTTATGTGCGCCGTGCAGGATTCGAACCTGCGACCATCTCCTTAAGAGGGAGCTGCTCTACCAGCTGAGCTAACAGCGCTTACTTATCTTATGATAACTCAAATAAAAATTATTACAAGAGTTACTGGTGGCTGAGGAGGGGCTCGGACCCTCGACCTTAGCGTTATGAGTGCTACGCTCTAACCAGCTGAGCTACCCAGCCATTTGTGATAAAGAAAAAAAGCCGTGAGTCGTCTTTTTTCTCTTACAGCATAAAGCATCAAAATACCTTTGTCAACGATTAAATTAATACTTTATTTTCACGGTGCGCCAGGCAGGATTTGAACCCACAACCCCTTGGTCCGAAGCCAAGTGCTCTATCCAGTTGAGCTACTAGCGCGAATATACGGCCCTTTCGGGCCGTATGAGAGAGATTTATCTTTTACCTTTTAAAGCTTGTTTCAAATTGTAACCAGTTTTAAACTTAGCTACTTTAACTTCAGGAATAGTAATTCTTTCAGTTGGTTTTTGTGGATTAACGCCACCACGGGAGTATCTAACGCGAGATAAGAAAGTACCAAAACCGGTAATAGTTACTTCACGTCCGTTTTTTAATTCGGAGATAATAGTATCAGTTAAAACATTAATCATTTTTTCGGCTTGTTTTTTGTTAATGCCTTCAACGTCTTTTGATAACTTTTCAATAATTTGCGCTTTGTTCATAGAATTTAAATCTTTAATTTTAGCTTTCTTTATTATAATAAAAGGAATTTTTTATTTCAACCCCTGTGAAATTATTTATTATCTAGCGTACTCAGTAATTCTTAATTCGCGAATTACATTAACTTTGATTTCACCTGGATACTTAAGTTCAGTTTCAATCTTTTTAGCAATGTCACGAGCTAAGTCATGAGCTTGAATATCGTTAGTTTCATCTGATTTAACGAAGACACGAACTTCGCGACCGGCTTGAATGGCATAAGTTTTTTCAACACCAGCAAATGATAAAGCAATTTTTTCTAATTCTTCTAAACGTTGAATGTAGTTTTCATAATTATCATTACGAGCACCTGGTCGAGCAGAGGAAATAGCATCAGCTACTTTAACAATTACAGAAATTAAGGAAGCTGGTTTATCATCGTGATGAGTAGCAATTGGATCGATAATTTCTTGTGGTAGATTAAACTTCTTAGCAATATCACGACCAATTTCAGTGTGATTACCCTGAACTTCGTGGTCAACCGCTTTTCCAATATCATGTAATAAGCCACCTTTTTTAGCTAGAGTCACATCAGCTCCTAATTCTTCAGCTAAAATGGCTGATAAATGAGCTACTTCAATGGAGTGACGAAGAGCATTTTGACCATAACTGGTACGATATTTAAACGACCAAGAATCTGTACTAATTTAGGATCGAAGCCCGCAATACCAACTTCATACATTGCTTCTTCACCCGCTTTTTTAATATCAACAGCAATTTCTTTTTTAGCATTTTCCACCGCATCTTCAATTTTGGTTGGGTGAATACGTCCGTCTTTAATTAAATAGTCTAAAGTTTTTTTCGCAATATGACGACGGATTAAAGAGAAACCAGAAATAGTAATCGCATTTGGAGTATCATCAACAATAATTTCGGTGCCGGTCATCTGTTCAATTGATTTAATGTTGCGACCCTCACGACCAATAATACGGCCCTTCATTTCGTCACTTGGTAAATCAACTGTTGTAGTAGTAAGCTCAACAGTATAATCGGAAACCATTCTCTGCATAGCTAGGGCCATAATATCTTTAGCTTTATCAGCTAATCTATCGTCGCCTTCATTTTCTAATTTTTGAACTCGAACCGCTAAGTCTTCTGAACATTGATCCTCAATTTTTTTCATCAGCAAGTCTCTAGCTTCTTCTTTAGAAAGTTTAGCTAGTTCTGCTAATTTAGCATCTTGTTCATCTTTAATAGCTTTGATTTTTTCTTTGATTTCTTGAACCTCGGCTACTTTATCATAAAGCTTTTGTTGCTTTTCTTGTAAATCTAACAATTTTTGGGAGAAAGAATTTTCACGTTGTTCAAGTCTTGATTGAAGGTCATTTATTTCTTGGCGTCTTTTTGCCTCTTCTTTTTTTGATTCTTCAATTACACCTAAAGATTTTTCTTGAGCTTGAAGTAAAAGCTCTTTTTCTTTAAGTTTGGCGTCGCTGATAATTTTTTCAGCTTTTTGTTCGGCTCCACTTAGTTTTTGACCAGCTGATTTTTTATAAAGGAAAAAACCAATAAAAAAACCACCGGCCAAGAAAACAACATACAAGAGATATTCCATAATATTCTGGTTGTTTTTAGGAAATAGTGGTTGTTGAGCTAAAACGTTGGTTAAAAATAAAAAAATCTGACCCCAGTTTGCTGGGACTTAAGTTCTAATTTTTGGTTATTTTTAGAGTATTTTTTAATTTTGTACGGGAATTTAAGGCAGCCATTACGGTTTTTTGTTTAAGCTTTAATAATATATCAACCACAAACAGAATCTAATTCTCCTAAAAACAATTAATTATTAATTAGATTTATGCTAATACTCTAGCATTTATTTTTTTGGGTGTAAAGATATTAGTTGACATTATAGCATAAAAGTGATAGGGTTTTGTGGTAAAAATTAAAGAACCTTAAAAAATAAGAAAACATTCAATTAATTATCAAGGACATCCACAGAGACGTCTTTAATAATTAATTGAATAGTAATCTTTAAAAAAATGAAATATGGAAGAGAAAAATGATTTATTGTGGATAGGGGAAATAATTAAAAAAGGAGTTATCTATAACAGAATTCCAGCGTCAGTCGCCATTTTTAAATTAGTCTATTTATTGGGAAAATATCATGTAAAATTGGATATTTTATCTTATGATAGTAGCATTAATCGGGTGACATTTTTACTAGAAAAGGTATATGAATCGGAAAAATGTGGTCTTATTACTTGCAATATTGCATTATCCAGTTTAAAAGAGTTAAATGATAATTTTCCTTTTGCTGTTATTGATTGTGATGCTGATCCATTTACTCCCGAAAATTGGAAAGTTGAAGAGCATCGCAAAGGTGGTTTTATTAATTTTGACCCAACAAAGATTTCTCTTTATTTATCTCAAAAGCAAGAAAAAGGATATATTTCTGGATATGATTTGCGTAAGGATTTATCGAGTGAATCGGTGATGAATGCTAACGTACTTGATTATTTATTGGTTCACCCTAAACTTATTCCTGAAGACTGGAAAGGAAAATATATTTTCTTTTGGGGGACAATTTATATCTATTTTGGTGGCGAGTTTTACATTGGTAAGAATCGTTCCATTGATTGCGATTTTTGTCTTGAAGGCGTTCTTTTAGTTCGTTACCTTGGCTGGGATGGTTCTGAGTGGATTTGGTGTTATTACAGACTTCCCTACAACTTCAGTGCTAATGACCAAGCTGCGATTACAAGTTGATTTTGAACTTTATCTCTTAGGCCCTAATTTACTTAACATAATGTTATTTAAATTAGGGTCTTTTTTTATATTTTGATTGACTAAAACAAAAATATAAAGTAATATTTAAGCATCTTAAGCACTAAAATTAAGCATTTTTGTAAAATACGCCTATGAATATTACCGAGTTAGCCCGCGTTCTAAGAGTTAATCCTCAAGAATTACGTGACCTTTTACCAAAGATTGGTTTCAATATTGGACAAAAGGCCATTAAAGTTGATAATAATACCGCCAAAAAGATCATTAAAAATTGGCCGGCTTTTAGACGTCAACTTGAATTGCAACGGGCGGCGGCTTTTGCTAAAAAGAGAGAAGAAGATGCGATGCCTCACGAAATTAAAGAAATTAGTATTCCAACTGCGATTACTGTACGTGATTTTGCCGAAATTGCTAAAGTTCCTGTTAATAAGGTATTAACGGAATTAATGAAGAACGGTGTTTTTGCCTCAATTAATGAAAAAATTGATTTTGATACCGCTAGTATTATTGGTGCTGAACTTCACTTAGACATTAAGCCTTTAGAAGAAAATCAAGAAACTGAAGAAAAAGAGGATCGTAAGTTAGAAGAAATTTTAGAAAAGGAAGAAAGTGGTGATATGTATGACCGTCCGCCGGTTATTGTTATTATGGGTCACGTTGATCACGGAAAAACTAAATTATTAGATTCAATTCGTCGTACTGATGTGGTCGCTGGTGAAGCTGGTGGTATTACTCAGCATATTGGTGCTTACCAAATTTTAAGAAAGAATAAAGTTATTACTTTTATTGATACTCCTGGTCATGAAGCCTTTACTGCGATGAGAAGTCGTGGTGCTAAAGTAGCTGATATTGCCATTTTAGTTGTAGCCGCTGATGATGGTGTAAAACCTCAGACAGTGGAAGCTTGTCGTATTATTGAAGCCGCTAAAATTCCATTTTTAGTTGCGATTAATAAAATTGATAAACCAGACGCTAACATAGATAAAACTAAACAAGAATTATCTTCCGTTTTAGGTATTACTCCAGAAGATTGGGGAGGTAAAACTATTTGTGTACCAATTTCTGCTAAAGATGGTATTGGAATTGAAGAATTATTAGACATGGTTCTTTTAGTGGCTGACACTGAAAGTGTAAATATGAAAGCTAATCCAAAAGCGGATGCGGCTGGAACTGTGGTTGAATCTAATATGGATAAAGGTGCTGGCCCAGTAGCTACTATTTTAGTTCAAAATGGAACACTTCGTGTTGGTGATCAATTATGTTTTAACGATATTGTTTATGGTAAAGTAAAAGCTTTAAAAAATTATCGCGGCGAAACAATTACTGAAGCTTTACCATCAATGCCCGCTAAGATTTTAGGTCTTAAAATTTCTCCAGCGGTTGGTGATATTTTAGAAGTTGGTGAGGGGCGAAAAGTTAGCAACAAAAAAATTAGAACTGCTTCTGAAGAAACTGTTAAATCAGCGATGACCATGACTAGTAATGAAAGTGAAAATAATATTCCTCAAATTAATGTAATTATTAAAGCCGATTTCTTGGGTTCTGCTGAAGCGATTGAAGAATCTTTAATGAAGTTAAATACTGAAAAGGTTCGTGTTAAAATTTTAGCTAAAGGACTTGGTAATATTACTGAAGGTGACATTAAGCGTGCTGGTGATTCTGGCGCTAAAATTGTTGGTTTTAATATTCGTATTACTCCAGTGATTGAAAATTTAGTTAGAGAAAGTGGCGTTGATGTTAAAACTTATTCTATTATTTACGATTTAATTAAATATATTAAAGCGGAAATGCAACAACTTATTAAAGCGGAAGTTATTCGTGTTGATGAGGGACGCATTAAAGTAGCAGCTATCTTTAGAACAGAAACTGATAAACAGATTATCGGTGGCCGTGTTTTAGATGGCTATGCTAGACTCGATAGTTTTATTGAAGTTAAACGTGAAGGTGAAATCGTAGCAATCGGTAAATTGGCCAGATTACAATCAGGTAAACAAGATGTTAAGCAAATAGAAACCAATGAAGAGTGTGGTATTTTGTTTGAAGGTAAACCACTAGTTCTAGAAGGTGATATTCTACAAATTTATCATGAAGATAAAGTAATCGATAAATTATAATCTCATGTCCAAAGCTGATCAATTAAATGAAATGTTACAACAGGAACTAGCTTATGCGATTAATCGTGAGGTTGGTGTTCCCAATACTTTAATTACCGTTGTTTATGTTAAAACTTCGGCTGATTTGAAATTTGCCACAGTGGGAGTTTCTGTTCTGCCAGATAATTTAGCAGGTACAGCGCTTGAAAAATTAAAAAAATCAGCTGGTATGTTATCTAGCATCTTAGCTAAGAAAACTAGACTTCGCCAGATTCCTCGCCTACGATTTGAATTTGACCCAACCGAAAGAAAAGCCGCCGTGCTTGAAAATTTCATGAATAATTTAGATGAAATTGAGAAGAAAGAGGAAGATGATGACGTTGAGATTTACCAATTTTAAATAAAAATACTTCAAAAAGTCCAGAGATTACACTCTGGACTTTTTTTAATTTAAGGCATATAATTAGGGGTTAAAACTAAAATATCAGATTATGGATTATAGCTTAAAATATCAACAAGCTTATCTTAAAATAAAAAATGCTCGTAACTTATTAATTGTAAGTCATGTAAATCCTGACGGTGATGCCTTGTCTTCGGTGTGCTCTCTTCTAGAATTAGCTTCTTTGTTAAATGTTAAAGTTGATGCTTATTGTCATGATAAAAAAATTAACGTTTTTAATTATTTAACTCACGAGTCCAATATTAAATCTAATAAAGAAAATATTTTACCTTTAACTGCTTACGATGTAATGGTCATTGTTGACTGTGGAGCGATGTCACGTACTAATTTGGAAACTGAAATTAAAGAGGTGCAGTTAACAGTTGAACGCCCTTATATTATTGAACTCGATCACCACCCCAAAATAGATGACTATGCTGATTTAGAAATTAGACAACCTGATAAGGCGGCTACTGTGGAAGTTATTTATAATTTGCTTAAAGAAAATAAAGTTAGTTTTAATAAAAATTTTGCTAATTGTATTCTAACTGGAATTTTAACTGACACTGGTAATTTTTTATATTCCAGTTCTACCAATATTAATATTGCGATTGCTTCGGAGATGTTAAATTATGGAGCGCAGTTTCCTAAAATCGTAAATAATACCATTCATAATCAAAATATTTTAACTATGAAATTATGGGGCATAACTATGGAAAATTTGTGTATTAATGAGGACTATAATTTAGCTTATTCGGTTATCACTAAAGATGATATTGATAATTTATTAAAACTTGGAACTACTGAAGACATTGAACGTTATTTAAATTATGATGTTTATGGTGATATCGCTGGTTTCTTAAGTACCTTGTCGGACGTTAAAGCAATTATGCTTCTTCGTGAAGAACGAGAAGGGCGGATAAAAGGGAGTTTAAGAACTTCACGATCAGATATTGATATTTCTAGTTTAGCTCAACAGTTAGGCGGCGGCGGGCATGCTAAAGCCTCTGGTTTTGTTATCGATGGACATATTATAAAAACAGAAAACGGTTGGAAGATAGTTTAAAGGTGAGCTATAATTAGATTATAATTTAAAAAATAATTTATGAGCCAAGATTTAGAAATTGAACGCACGTTTTTAGCTAAATATTTACCAGATGATCTTAAAAATTTTCCGTCTCATGAAATTATTGATTATTATATTCCTCAAGATGCTATTCACTCTAAATTAAGAATTAGAAAGTCTGATGACAAATACGAAATCACTAAAAAGGTTCAGTTAGACGAAAATAATGCCTCAGTGCAAATGGAGCACAACATTAGTATAAGTGAAGGCGAGTTTCTAGCTTTTAAAAATATTCCAGCTAATCAGTCTCATAAGATTCGTTATTATTATAACAATGCCGAGATCAGTATTTTTTTAGATGATTTATTTGGTTTAGTTTTAATTGATTTTGAATTTAAAAATATTGAAGATTCTCTAGCTTTCGTAATGCCCGATTTTTGTCTAGCCGAAGTAACTGAAGATGAAGAAGTGGCTGGTGGATTTTTATGTCGTTATAATATAAAAACCTTAAGACCATTTTTAGATAAATATAGTTATCAAGATATAAAATAAATAAAAAAGACTTAGAAAATATCTAAGTCTTTTTTATTTATTTTTTCTTTTGATTGGCTTTTCGCCATTTAGCAATTTCGGCGTGGTTACCATTCGTTAAAACTTCTGGCACCTGATATTTTTGACCGTCAATTTCAAAGACGGCTGGTTTGGTATATTGAGGATATTCAAGAACTCCTTCTTCGCTATGTGATTCATCGAGTGAACTTTCGTTATTACCAAGAGCTTCCGGTAATAATCTAGTAATGGAATCCATGATGATTAAGGCTGGTAATTCGCCACCTGTGAGCACGTAATCACCAACAGAGACTTCTTCGTCAATGAAGTGGGAAATGCGTGCATCTACCCCTTCAAAGCGACCACAAACAAAAATAACTTCATCTAACTTACTATATTCTTTCGCCAACTGTTGATTCCAAGTTTTGCCGCTAGCTGATAATAAAATAATTTTTCTTTTAGATGCTTCAGTGTTATATTTTTCTTTTACTTCTTCTAAGGCGTTATATAATAACTCAATCTTCATTAACATTCCTGCACCACCACCATAAGGAGTATCGTCAACACTTTTGTAACGATCGGTTGACCAATCACGTAAGTCGCGAGCGGTAAAATGAATAATACGATTATCTAAGGCCCGTTTTAAAATACCCTCACCGAGGTAAGAGTTAAACATATTTGGGTAAATGGAAATGGCTTGGAATTTCATATAGGTATTATAACAGAAAAGTCCCGCTTTTAGAACGGGACTTTTCTTATCTAAGATGTAAAAATGTTTTAGATATTTAAATCATCAATAGCGGAAGTGTCGATATCCAAACCGGAATTATCTTCTTGAGCCATTGGTCTTTCATGACGTTTGCCGCCCTCTGGATCATAGATCTTTAGGTTAACGCGGGAGTTGTTTTTAGCACCAACAATTTTTAATAAAGTTCTGATTGCTTGAGCAGTCTGTCCTTTTCTACCGATGACATAACCCATGTCAGCTGGATTAATCTTAAGAGTTAGTAGAACACCCATTTCATCTACGGTTCTTTCTACATTAACATCTTCAGGATTACTTACGATCTGTTTAACAATGGTTTCTAAGAATTGCTTGTCTTGAGCTTCCATACTTTTGTTTTTCTTACAAATGTTTGATGACTAACATCAAGTTTGAAAGAAATAATTGTTAATTATATTAACTACTCAAATGAGTAGAGTTGATACTGCTATTGTACAAGTAACAGCTTGCTTATGCAACTGTTTCTTCAACTACATCTTGCGTAGCTTCAACAACTTCTTCTACGACTGGTTCAGTGGCTGCGGCTTCAGCTTTTTTCTTTTTGTCAGCCTTAGCTTTAAGTTGACCTTGTCTCTTTTCAGAAACAACACCCTTCTTAGAAGCAACTACTTTTTTACCTTCAACGATTTCATGGCCAACAAGTAAATTGTTAACAGTTGGAGTCATTTGAGCTCCTTTAGAAATCCAATAATTAATTCTGTCTGCTTTAACTCTTAAATCTTTATGATATTGATCATAAGAACCAAGAATTTCTAAAGAGTTACCAAATGGATCACGTCCTTTTTCGGAGATGATAACGCGGAACACTTTTTTGTTTTTTTTACCAAGTTTCGATAATTTTATAGTTAACATAATCTTTGAAACGCGTATCTGACTCTTAGATTCGAGACACCGTTTAATTGCTTAAAATGCTGATTTAATAACCAAATTCTAACGTAAAGACTTTAAAAAGTCAATGGCTAGACGCGAGGAGCTGGGGTGCCAGTTCTTGGACCACCAAAACTACCTGGACGCTTTGTAAAACCACCTGGTCGACTACCGCCAAAAGAGCCAGTATCAGTTGATTTACCCTTTTCATCTTTCCATAAAGGCATATTTTCTTCTAAACCTTTTAAGGTTAGATTAATACGGCCTTGGTCGTCAATTTCTTTAATCTTAACGGTAACAATATCGCCAACATTAACGAAATCAGCTGGTTTATTAATGCGATATGGAGCAAGTTCACTAACGTGAGCCATACCGTCTTGATTGGAATTTAAAGCGATGAAAGCGCCGAAGTCCATTAAACGAACAACTTTACCTTTAATAATTTCACCAACTTCAAACACCTTAACAATTTCTTGAACCTTAGCGACTGCTAAGTTAACCATGGCTACATCAGTACCACAGATCATAACTAGTCCGTCGTCTTCAATATCAATTGAAACACCAGTTTCTTCAATAATACCATTGATAGTTTTTCCACCAGAACCAATAATTGCACCAATCTTAGTTGGGTCAACCTTGAAACTGATAATTCTTGGAGCGTGTTTAGAAAGCTCAGCACGTGGTGCTGGAATTGCTTCTTTTAGAACTTCTAAAATTTGATTCAAAGCTTCACGTCCTTGAATCAAAGTCTGGCGAATAATGGCCTCGTCTAATCCAATAGTCTTAGTATCTAATTGAATAGCAGTTAGACCAGTGTCAGTACCAGTAATTTTAAAGTCCATACCACCATCACCATCTTCTAAATCTTGTAAATCAGTAATAACTTGCCATCGGCTCATATCTGGAACAGAGGCTAGACCCATAGCGATACCCGCTACATGCTTTTTAATTGGCACACCCGCATCCATTAAGGATAAAGTGGAAGCACAAGTAGAAGCCATTGAGGAGGAACCATTGGAACCTAAAGTTTCAGATACCACACGAATAGCGTATGGGAATTCTTCTTTTGTAGGAATAACTGGCATTAAAGCTTTTTCAGCTAGAGCACCATGACCAACTTCGCGACGACCAGTGCCACGTAGTGGAGCTGCTTCACCCACAGAATATGGAGGGAAGTTGTAGTGATGCATGTAACGTTTCTTACTAACACCTTCAATACCTTCTAAAGACTGTTCAAGTCCAGGAGCACCAAGTGTAACTACACCCATAACTTGGGTTTCACCACGAGAGAACAAAGAAGAACCGTGAACACGAGGTAAAAGAGAAGTGTCAGCTAGTAATTGACGGATTTCCGTGATACCACGACCATCAACACGACGTTTTTCTTCGATGATAGAACGAGTAATTTCTTCATCAACTAATTTTTCAACTAATTTTTTAATAACGTAGCCACGACTATCTTTATCAACACCAGCATCAAACAAATATTTGTCTAATTGAGCTTTGATTTCAGTGACAGCACCTTTACGTTCAGTCTTGGTATAGTAAATTTTTTCAAATAAAATAGTTGGAATAATTTTCTTTAACCACTCAGCGCTAGTAGCTAATAATTCTTTTTTAGCCTCTTCTTTAGCTAAGTCTTCAGGAGTCTTTAGGACTTGTTTAGCAGTTTTTTCGTGAGGGGTAATACCTGCTTTAAGTTCAGAGAATAAATCAATTGCACCCTTCATTGCTTTCATACCAGAATAATGGCATCAGCCATAGTAGTTTCTGGAACTTCATTAGCACCCGCTTCGATCATAATTAAACGGTCGGTTGTTCCAGATACAATTAAATCTAAACTGCTTTTAGCTTGTTCTTCGTAAGTTGGATTGAAAACAAATTCGCCCTCAATTAAACCAACGCGGATACCACCAATTGGTCCGGCCCATTCAATGCCAGAAATAGATAGTGCAGCTGAAGCAGCAAGTAATGATACAATATCGTAATCATTTTCTTGGTCAACGGCTAAAACAGAAATAATAACCTGAACATCACGCTTATCGTCTTGATTAAATAATGGACGAATCGCGCGGTCAATCATACGACCAGTTAAAACGGATTGGTCAGTTGGACGACCTTCGCGTTTGACCCACTGAGAACCTTTGATAATTCCAGCAGCATAAAGTTTTTCTTCGAAATCAACCATTAAAGGGAAGAAATCAACACCATCACGTTCAGATTTAGACTGAACAACGTTAGCCATAACCACAGTTTCGCCATATTGGACAAGAACTGAAGCGTCAGCTTGAAGAGCTAAGCGACCAGTTTTTACACTAAGTTCGCGACCCAACCACTGTGTCTTAAACACTTTTTCATTTAACATTTGTTTGTTGAGGCTGGAGGGTAAATTACAGAACTGTAAGTAATTACAGCGCTATCTATTTACCAACCAGCGCATCGTTATATATAAAAAACCAAAATAGCCACACCTTGATGATGTGGCTACAAGGTTATTTTTTTCCAATTAAAAATTTCTTATCCCCGGATAAATCAATAAAGTCATCCGATTCTTCAATAAGCTGTGAGGAACAAGTTTTTCTAAATGCCATAATTTCTACTAAACAACCTTTGTTGTTTTGTAAGTAAGAAACTAGTGGCAAATAATCACCATCGCCAGAAACTAAAACGATAACATCTAATTTATCAGCTAGTTTAATGGCATCAATGGCAATTCCGACATCCCAATCTCCTTTTTTAGCACCACCAGCAAATGTCTGTAGTCCTTTCATTTTAACTTCAAAACCTTGTTGGCTTAAAGCTTCAAAGAAAGGCATTTCGTCCTCATTGTCGCTCTTTATAACATAAGCAGTGGCCCGAATTAATTTTCGATCAGCCACTGCTTGTGTAAGTATCTGTTGGAAGTTTACGCGACGGTTATACAAATTCTTGGCAGAATGATACATATTTGATACATCCACCAAAATTCCGACTCTCTGTTCTTTATGTTTAATCATATAGATTGTAAACCGTATGCTTTTTGATTGCTTATTCTTCGATTACTTCGTCAACCAAATCTTTTGGTTCTTCGATAGTTTCTTCGCCATCAGCTGGAGCATATTTCTTTTCTTTCAATTTTGCTTCCTCTTCTTCGGCGATTAATTTATTGGCAATCTTTAATTTTAATTTTTCTGCTAATTCTCTGAACTGAGTTTCGTTCTCTTTCTGTAAATATTTCAAAAGTTTACGTCTTTCGCCAACTTTCTTAAGTAAACCACGGCGGGAAGAGTAATCATGTTTGTGCTGCTTTAAATGTTCAGTTAATTCCTTAATTTCTTCAGTTAAAATAGCGATTTGAACTTGAGTAGAACCAGTATCAGTGTCATGAACACGGTACTTTTTAATGATTTTCTCTTTGATCTTTTTGTCTAACATGTTTTTTGTGGGCTCTACCGAGAAACGATGAGGATTTAATCCGACGTCGTATCCAAGAAAGAGTCTAAATTAGAGATTATTTTAAAGTGTTAATCTTTTTTTGTAAGCGAGATTTCTTACGAGCAGCAGTATTTTTCTTGATAACGCCTTTTTTTGCAGCTTTATCAATTGCTTTAATAGTTGAAGAAATAACTTCTTTAGTTAATTTTTCACCCGCAACAATAGCCTTAACGCTAGTTTTAACCGCCTTTTTCATGACATTCTTCACTTTTACGTTTTCGATATTACGTTTAATATTCTTACGTAATTCCTTTTTAGCAGATTTCTTATTTGGCATACAGAGTTTTAAATAAAATTTCGTTAATTATTACTCAAAGACTCTAGCATAAATTGAAATAAAAATCAAGAGCTGAGCCTTAAGTTTGTTTGGCATTTTAGCCAAAAATGTCGGGGTGCTGGGAATTGAACCCAGTCAACATGCTCCCAAAGCATGCGTACTACCGGTATACGACACCCCGTTATAAAAATTTTTGTGCCCCGGGTCAGAATCGGACTGAC